>Ga0207644_10000214_pt1 | contig 39975 bp, 38 predicted proteins | sample KBSS73metaG_FD_184326 | JGI IMG/M metagenome (GOLD analysis project Ga0207644, IMG submission 184326) | Switchgrass rhizosphere microbial communities from Kellogg Biological Station, Michigan, USA - KBS S7-3 metaG (SPAdes) (version 2) | ecosystem: Host-associated > Plants > Roots > Rhizosphere... | reverse complement strand
GCGGGTCGCGTTGTGGGCGTGGATCGTCTCTATCTCGGGGTTCTCGAACAGCCGGCGGATTCCGGCATCCGCCCCACCCGGCTGGGTAAGGATTGCTTCCGCCATCATCCCGTCCTTGTCGAATCCGCGCAGCGACAGCACTCGCGGACCGAACACCGGTGGAACCTCGTCCACATATTCGGCGGGCTCCTCGTTCGCCTCGGTCACGAAGATCGCGTGGCTGGCCCGATACGGATTAGCGACGTCGTGGCTGGTGTGGTTCACCAGCAGCACGCTTTCCCCGAGCTCTCGGTCGGTCAGGCTGACCCGGCAGGGGAAGCTCGGCTTCTCACTGACGGTCATGCGGACGACGCCGTGGGTCGCGAGTGCTTCGTCGGTTAGTCCGAATAAGTCCCTATAGGGCTTCGGGTCGATGCCCTTCACAATATAAGTCACCTGGAATCTCCCTTGCTGGAGACGTTCTTACATGGCTGCAATTTGCATCGCTTCCGCAACCTTGCGGTCAAACCTGAGCACCGCCTTGCATCCCTTGAAACCGCTTGCTAGTGGCCTCGCCATCCCATGGGGGCGTGCGGGGCAACCCGTTACTGCGCCCCGTTTTTTCATGGGACCATTATCCGTTTCTGGAGCTTTTCGCGCGTGGAGACATCCGGCGGCATTCGAGCCAGCTTAGCAGGGCGCTACGCGTCGGCCCTGTTCGATCTTGCGCGCGACCAGCGGCAGATCGAATCTGTCGGCAACAGCCTCGATGCGCTCGGCCAGGCGCTGCTGGATTCAAAGGATTTCGCCGAGCTTGTGTCGAGCCCGCTCGTCAGCCGCGACGAGGCCGGAAAGGCCTTCGCCGCAATTGCTCCGCAGCTGAAGCTCGACCCTATCACCACTAATTTCCTCGGCGTCCTTGCTCGCAACGGCCGGAAGAATGAGCTCCGCGCCGTGATCCGGGCTTTCCGCCGCCTCGCGTCCGAGCACCGGGGCGAGACGGCGGCCGAGGTCGTGACTGCTCGTCCGCTCAACGACGACCAGGTCGCCGCGCTCAAGACGCAGCTGCGTGCTCGCGCCGGGCGCGACGTCGCCATCGAAGCGACGGTCGATCCCGACATCCTCGGCGGAATTGTCGTCAAGCTGGGCAGCCAGCAGATCGACGCTTCGATCCGCACAAAACTCAACCGACTCGCTCAGGCGATGAAAGGCTAATTGAATGGACATCCGCGCCGCTGAAATCTCTCGCGTCATCCGCGACCAGATTGCGAACTTCGACGCCGAGGCCGAAGTCTCGGAGGTTGGCACCGTTCTTTCGGTCGGTGACGGCATCGCCCGCATCTACGGCCTCGACAATGTCCAGGCCGGCGAGATGGTCGAATTCGGCAACGGCACCAAGGGCATGGCCCTCAACCTTGAGGCCGACAACGTCGGTGTCGTGATCTTCGGCTCTGACGCCGAGATCGAGGAAGGCTCGACCGTCAAGCGGACCGGCGCCATCGTTGACGTCCCGATCGGCAAGGGCCTGCTCGGCCGCGTCGTCGACGCTCTCGGCAACCCAATCGACGGCAAGGGCCCGATCGAGTTCACCGAGCGCCGCCGCGTCGAGGTGAAGGCGCCAGGCATCATCCCGCGCAAGTCGGTGCACGAGCCCGTGCAGACCGGCCTCAAGGCGCTCGACGCCCTCGTACCGATTGGCCGCGGCCAGCGCGAGCTGATCATCGGTGACCGCCAGACCGGTAAGACCGCAGTCGCGCTCGACACCTTCATCAACCAGAAGGAAATCAACAAGAGCGGCAAGGAGAGCGAGAAGCTCTACTGCATCTACGTCGCCATCGGTCAGAAGCGCTCGACCGTCGCGCAGATCGTCCGCGCGCTCGAAGAGAATGGCGCGATGGAATATTCGATCGTCGTCGCCGCGACCGCGTCGGAGCCGGCACCGCTGCAGTATCTCGCGCCCTACACCGGCGTCGCGATGGGCGAATATTTCCGCGACAACGGCATGCACGCCGTGATCGTTTACGACGACCTGTCGAAGCAGGCCGTCGCCTACCGGCAAATGTCCCTCCTGCTGCGCCGCCCGCCGGGCCGCGAGGCCTATCCGGGTGACGTCTTCTATCTCCACAGCCGCCTGCTCGAGCGCGCGGCGAAGATGAACGAGGACAATGGCTCGGGCTCGCTGACCGCGCTGCCAATCATCGAGACGCAGGCCGGCGACGTGTCGGCTTACATCCCGACCAACGTGATCTCGATCACGGACGGCCAGATCTTCCTCGAAACCGACCTCTTCTACCAAGGCATCCGCCCGGCGATTAACGTCGGCCTGTCGGTCAGCCGCGTCGGCTCGGCCGCTCAGACCAAGGCAATGAAGAAGGTCGCCGGGTCGATCAAGCTGGAGCTCGCACAGTATCGCGAGATGGCGGCGTTCGCGCAGTTCGGCTCAGACCTCGACGCCTCGACCCAGAAGCTTCTGGCACGCGGCGCTCGACTGACCGAGCTACTGAAGCAGCCGCAGTTCACGCCGATGCCGGTCGAGGAGCAGGTTGCGTCGATCTTCGCCGGAACCCAGGGCTTCCTCGACAGCGTCGATGTGAAGGAGGTGGTTCGCTACGAGGCCGCGATGCTGAGCTTCCTTCGCTCGGACAAACCCGAGATTCTCGCCAAGATCCGCGATACGAAGGTGCTCGATGACGACACCGCTGCCGCACTCAAGGACGCGCTGACCACGTTCGGGAAGCAGTTCGCCTAAATGGCGTCGCTCAAGGCCCTCAAGATCCGCATCGGCTCGGTGAAGTCGACGCAGAAGATCACCAAGGCGCTGAACATGGTCGCGGCGTCGAAGCTTCGCCGCGCCCAACAGAACGCGATTGCTGGTCGGCCTTATGCGGAGCGCATGACCGAAGTAGTGGCCTCGCTCGCTGCGCGGATCACGCCCGGGCCGCAAAGCCCGAAGCTGCTCGCCGGCACCGGCAAGGACGATACGCACCTGATCATCGTCGCGACGGGCGATCGCGGTCTCGCCGGTGCGTTCAACACGAACATCGTGCGCGCCGCTCGCAAGAAAGCCGAGGAGCTGATCGCCGAGGGCAAGACGGTGTTCTTCTACATCGTGGGCCGCAAGGGGCGCCCGGTGCTGCAGCGGCTGTTCCCGAAGCAGATCATCGCCCAGTTCGACACCAGCGAGATGAAGAACCCGTCCTACGCCGAAGCGCAGGCGATCGCGAAGGACATCGTGGACCGCTACGTGACCGACGGAATCGACGTGGTGCATCTCGCCTACGCGAACTTCCGCTCGACGCTCGTTCAGGAGCCGACCGTCGACCAGATCATTCCGGTCGCGCCGGCAGCTTCTGGCGAAGGTGCTCAGACCAAGGGCGGTGCTCCTGCCGCGGTGGAATATGAGCCGGACGAGGAAGAGATCCTCGCCGACCTGCTGCCGCGCAACGTCGCGGTTCAGATCTACCGCGCGCTGCTTGAGAACCAGGCCGGCTTCTATGGCGCGCAGATGACCGCGATGGACAATGCGACACGCAATGCCGGCGACATGATCAAGAAGCTTGGCATCATCTACAACCGGCAGCGCCAGGCAGTGATCACCACCGAGCTCATTGAGATCATCTCGGGCGCGGAAGCGCTCTAAACCGATTCGAACGCAAGGAAGAGACAAGATGGCAACCGCCGCCGAAACGAAGCCCAAGAGCCGAGCCAAGAAGAGCGAGGCCACGACCACCACGCCGCTCGGTACTGCCGGCACGCCCAGTAATCTCACCGGGCGCGTTGCTCAGGTCATCGGCGCCGTCGTCGACGTCGCGTTCGAAGGCGACCTTCCGCCGATCCTTTCGGCGCTCGAGACCGACAATGGCGGCAACCGCCTGGTCCTCGAGGTCGCCCAGCACCTCGGCGAAAGCGTCGTTCGTACGATCGCGATGGATTCGACTGACGGCCTCACCCGCGGCCAGGTGGTCAACGCCACCGGTTCGCAAATCCGGGTGCCGGTCGGCCCCAAGACGCTCGGGCGGATCATGAACGTGATCGGCGAGCCGATTGACGAGCGCGGCCCGATTGGCAGCGATATGTCGGCGCCGATTCATGCCGAAGCCCCCGCTTTTGTCGACCAGTCGACCGAAGCCGCCATCCTGGTCACGGGGATCAAGGTCATCGACCTGCTCGCCCCCTACGCCAAGGGCGGCAAGATCGGCCTGTTCGGCGGTGCCGGCGTCGGCAAGACCGTGTTGATCCAGGAGCTCATCAACAACATCGCCAAGGGCCACGGCGGCGTTTCCGTGTTCGCCGGCGTCGGTGAGCGTACCCGCGAGGGCAATGACCTTTACCACGAGTTCCTCGAGGCGGGCGTCATCGCCAAGGATGCCGACGGCAACCCGACCCCCGAAGGCTCCAAGGTCGCGCTCGTGTTCGGCCAGATGAATGAGCCGCCGGGAGCCCGGGCACGTGTCGCCCTCTCGGGCCTCGCCCAGGCCGAGTATTTCCGCGATCAGGAAGGCCAGGACGTGCTCTTCTTCGTCGACAACATTTTCCGCTTCACCCAGGCGGGTTCGGAAGTGTCGGCCCTGCTCGGCCGTATTCCTTCGGCCGTGGGCTATCAGCCGACGCTGGCGACGGACATGGGCCAGCTTCAGGAGCGCATCACCTCGACCAACAAGGGCTCGATCACTTCAGTGCAGGCGATTTACGTGCCGGCCGACGACTTGACCGACCCGGCCCCGGCAACGTCGTTTGCTCACTTGGACGCGACGACCACGCTGAGCCGCGCGATCTCCGAGCTCGGCATCTACCCGGCAGTCGACCCCCTGGACTCCGTGAGCCGCGTGTTGACCCCGGCCGTCGTCGGCCAGGAGCATTATGAAACGGCCCGCGCGGTGCAGGAAACGTTGCAACGCTACAAGAGCCTGCAGGACATCATTGCGATCCTCGGCATGGACGAGCTTTCGGAAGAGGATAAGCTCGCCGTCAGCCGCGCCCGGAAGATCCAGCGCTTCCTGTCGCAGCCCTTCCATGTCGCCGAGGTGTTCACCGGCATCCCAGGCAAGTTCGTGCAGGTCGAGGACACGGTCCGCTCGTTCAAGGCCGTCGTGAATGGCGAGTACGACCATCTTCCGGAGGCCGCCTTCTACATGGTCGGCGGCATCGAAGAGGCGGTCGCCAAGGCCGAGAAGCTGGCGCAGGAGGCCTAAGGCTTGGCTCGCGATCTCCGCCTTGAGGATTGTGTCAACGACGTCTGCCCCTGGTCGGGAAAGCCGGTCAGCGCGGACAGTTTGACGCTCTACAAGGGCAAGGTCGTGGGCTTTTGCAACACCGGCTGCCGCGACAAGTTCGAGGCCGCCCTCAGCGCGTTCGACGCGAATATTGGTGGTGAAGTTTAATGGCCGACCTACACTTTGAGCTCGTCACTCCGGACCGCCTGGTGATGTCCGATGACGTCTACATGGTCGTCGTCCCCGGCACAGAGGGCGAGTCCGGCATCATGGCCGGCCATGCGCCCTACATGACCACGCTTCGGGACGGCGAAGTGGCCGTCTATCGAAGCGCTGGCAGTCAACCCGAGCGCATCCCCGTCACCGGCGGCTTTGCCGAAGTCAGCGACCATGGCCTGACTGTCCTCGCTGAGAGCGCCGGCGCCGCTTAGCAGCGCATTTACCATCTGCCCCTAAGAAGACGGCAATGACTGCCGTCTATCCCGCCCCGGTTCCGCCGCAACGCGCGCCTGCACGCCTAGTCGCAGCCGTCGCATCGCGGCCGCTGATCGTGGCATTGGTCCTGATTGCGTTTCTCACCGTTGCCCGACTGGGATGGAGCGTAGATTCGGACGTGGCGTCGCAATTGTGGATCGCCGCGCGGATCCACGAAGGGGCCGACCTTTACCGGGACATCATCGAGGTCAATCCGCCGCTGTGGTTCTGGATGGGTATCCCGTTCGAACGGCTGGGCGCCTTGCTCCACGTTCCGGCCGCGTCGATTCTGATCGTCTCATTCGGCTTCATCGTCACGCTGTCGCTCACTGCCACGGAGCGCCTGATCCGCCACATCCCGGCCGGTCCCAGGACGATTTTCCTAGCCTATGCGACTCTGATCCTTGCAGCGATGCCATGGCTGCACGTCGGTCAGCGGGAGCAGATCGTGCTGATTGGCGCCGTGCCCTACGCTGCCCTCGTCGCGTCTCGACGTGAGGGTCGCCACATCTCCGTGGCGCTGGCGATTGCCGTCGGCATCGGAGCCGCGCTCGGCTTCGCCCTCAAGCATTATTTCCTCATCGTGCCGGCCGCCCTGGAGCTCTGGCTGCTTACCGGCCTCAGAAGTCGTTGGCGGCCCGTCCGACCAGAGACATTGGCGGTCGCAGGCGTTGGCGTGGCTTACGCGGCGGCTCTGCTGATAGAACGCGACTATCTTACGCGGATGGTCCCACTGGTGAGGCTCGCTTACGGCAAGTTCGGGCCGCAATCGATTTGGCTGCTCTTCAACCCCTATGCGATCCTGGCAGCAGGGCTTCTCGCCTTCACCGCAGCGCATGGCCTATTGTTGTTGAAGCGATCTTCTTCCACGGCGGCGGCGCTGTTTATTGCCAGCGTGGCCTTCGCTGCCACGTTCGTCATCCAGTTCAAGGGCTGGCCCTATCACACCATTCCAATGCTGGGCTGTGCGTCCCTCGCGCTCGCGGCACTGCTAGCCGAGACCGCTTCGCCGCCACGGCTGCTCCGCATACTCGCGCCGGCCCTTCTGGCGCTGCCCCTTGCGGCTTCCGCGAGCGAAGCAACACACCGGGCGCCGCCAAATCCGGACGCGATCGAAGCGGTCGCGGGCCTCTCGCCGGGAGACCGCGTCGGCTTTCTCACGACCGACACAGCCGTACCGTCATCCGTGAGTCTCCAATTCGGCTTGCGCGACCCGTCCCGCTACAACGGGATCTGGATGATGCAGGCGGTCGTCGAAAACGAGCTCCACGGCAACAGCGACGCCCGCATCTCCGCCTTTGGCCGGGAAGTCGTCGCCAACACCGTGGCCGATTACCGCTGCCGCCCGCCTAAACGCATTCTCGCGCAGCGCCCGCCGCCGGGCGTACGAGGCTTCGACATGATTGCATTCTACAGCCGCGAACCGGCGTTCGTGGAGCTTCTGTCCCATTACCGGGTTCGCAGCCGCAACTCGCTTGAAACCTACGAGCTCGCGCGGCCTTGGACACCGCCTCCGGCATCCAGCTGCCGCCACTGACGAAGCAGACGTACGGCAAGGTTAGTCTTTCTTTAGGCATCTGCAGTTAATCCAGCATCCGAGATTCCTGTTCAGCGAGTGACCAACGGGCATGAGCGCATTCGGCAAGCGTAGTGGAATGGGTGGCGGGGGCCGCCCCAGTTTCGGCGTCGCCAAGCCCATGAAGGGTGGGCCGGGCGGCAGCTCGTCCGCGCCGCAGCCCGACGGCGGCGATCAATTTCCGCCTCTCGACGAACTTGCTCCCCCCGAGGCTCCGCCCTCTGAAGGTGGCGCACCGACCGGCGGCGCGATGGACCGCCTCACGGCTCGCCAGAACGCCAGCGGCGACCAGGGTAGCAGCAAGGTCGAAGGCTTTGAGGCGTCGGTGCACCGGATCAAGGAACAGGTGCTCCCCCGCCTGCTGGAGCGCGTCGACCCGGAAGCGGCTGCCACGCTCAACAAGGATGAGCTGGCGGAGGAATTCCGCCCGATCATCTCTGAGGTGCTGGCCGAGCTCAAGATCACCCTCAACCGCCGCGAGCAGTTCGCCCTCGAGAAGGTGCTGGTCGACGAGTTGCTCGGCCTCGGGCCGCTCGAAGAGCTTCTCGCCGACCCGGCGGTCAGCGACATCATGGTCAACGGCCCTGAGCAGACCTATGTCGAGCGGAAGGGCAAGCTCGAACTCGCGCAGATTCAATTCCGCGACGAGGAACATCTGTTCCAGATCGCGCAGCGGATCGTGAACAAGGTCGGTCGCCGCATCGACCAGACCTCCCCTCTCTGCGACGCCCGTCTGCAGGATGGTAGCCGCGTCAACGTCATCATCCCGCCACTGAGCCTCCGCGGGACTGCCATCTCAATTCGTAAGTTCTCCGAGAAGCCGATTACGCTCGACATGATGCGTGGCTTCGGTTCGATGTCGGAAAAGATGGCGACGGTTCTGAAGATCGCCGGCGCCAGCCGCATGAACGTCGTCATCTCCGGCGGTACGGGCTCGGGTAAGACGACGATGCTCAACGCCTTGTCGAAGATGATCGACCCCGGCGAGCGCGTGATCACCATCGAGGACGCGGCCGAGCTTCGGCTTCAGCAGCCGCACTGGCTCCCGCTTGAAACCCGGCCGGCGAACCTTGAGGGGCAAGGTGCGATCACCATCCGCGACCTCGTCATCAACGCCCTGCGTATGCGTCCTGACCGCATCATCCTCGGCGAGATTCGTGGCCAGGAGTGCTTCGACCTCCTGGCGGCCATGAACACGGGCCACGACGGATCGATGGCGACGCTCCACTCCAACAGCCCGCGCGAGTGCCTGGCTCGTATGGAAAACATGGTCATGATGTCCGACATCAAGATCCCGAAGGAGGCGATCAGCCGCCAGATCGCGGACTCGGTCGACCTCATCGTCCAGGTGAAGCGCCTCCGCGACGGTTCGCGCCGCACGACCAACATCACCGAAGTGATCGGCATGGAAGGCGACGTCATCGTCACCCAGGAGCTCTTCAAGTTCGAGTATCTGGATGAGACCTCCGACGGCAAGATCGTCGGCGAGTACCGCTCGATGGGCCTGCGCCCCTACACGCTCGAGAAGGCCAAGCAGTACGGCTTCGACCAGCCTTATCTTGAGGCCTGCCTCTAAGCTTCGCCTCTAGCAGGGCCGCTCGGGAAGACGTTCGACCGGATCATCTGGCGTGCCCGGACATAGCGGGCGCTGGCTTCCCACTCGCGCGTCGCGCAGGTTATTGCGCCTTTATGGATCCGGCGCAGAACCTCGCCCGCGCCGCGGGCGTGCAGCGCGTGCCGACGCGCGAACTTGAGCTATTCATCGTCCGGAGCTTCCTCGACCCGGCCACGTGCGCGGCTCTGATTGAGCGGATCGACGCTCGCAAGCGTCCGTCTGACATCGTCGATGATACTGGAATAGCCCATTTTCGCACGAGCGAGACCTGCGACCTAGATTCGGCAGACCCGGTGGTCGCCAAGGTTGAGCGCAGGATCAGCGACCTGCTTGCCTTGCCCCTAGATCAGGGAGAGCCGCTGCAGGGCCAGCGTTATGCGCCGGGCCAGGAGTTCCGCCCGCATACCGATACGTTCAACCCGGGCGGCTACGATTTCCTGGTTCACACCGAGCGCGGCGGCCAGCGAAGCTGGACGGCGATGATCTATCTGAACGAGCCGGAGGACGGCGGCGCGACGCGCTTCAAGACCATCGGCAAGACCATCCAGCCCGAAACCGGCAAGCTGCTTACCTGGAACAACCTGCTGCCCGACGGGACTCCAAATTCTGCGACTCTCCACCAGGGAATGAAAGTCCGACGCGGCACCAAATATGTGCTGACGAAATGGTTCAGGCAGCGCCCCTTGTAGCGCTGTATCGCGCGACTGTTGCGAGCCTGTCTCGATTCATAAAAGCGAACGCCGGATGCACGGATGCAGTCCGCGCCAGTCGGAGGCGCAAGCTATGATTCCAGCGTGGAAAATTGGTGGGCGTGGCAAGGATTGAACTTGCGACCCCTGCGATGTCAACACAGTGCTCTACCACTGAGCTACACGCCCACCTGGGTCGGGCCGATGGCCCTTAGAGACGCGGCATTTAGGGGGCAGTTTACGAAGGCGCAACCCGTCGCGGAGCTATAAACGCCCGTGCTGGTCCTCGGTCTGGAAGATCCGGTCCACCTCCATCACCAGGTCCTTCAGATGGAAGGGCTTGGAGAGGAGCTTGGCCTCAGGCGCGGTCCGTCCCCCCTGCAGGGCGACCGCCGCGAATCCAGTGATAAACATGACTCGGATGGCGGGATCGATCGCGCTCGCCTTCTGGGCAAGCTCGATGCCATCCATCTCTGGCATGACGATGTCCGTCAGCAGCAGATCAAAACGGCTGGTTTCGAGCAGCGGCACGGCTTCTGTGCCACAGCCGACCGCCTCCACCTCATATCCGACGCGCTGCAACGCCCGCTGCAGATATTCGCGCATCGACGTATCGTCTTCTGCCAGGAGAATTCGTGCCATCACCCGTTCTATGCGCTGCTCGAATGCGTTTTTCCAGAAGCGAATAATGCGCTGGCGCGTTGCAGGGTCCCTCAGCCAGTCCTAAACTGGCACGAAATTTAACCCTGACCGTGAGCAAACTTCCCGCCCCCACCATTCATCAGCCGCGAGGCCAGCTGCCGGTACTGCTGTCGGTGCCGCACTCGGGGCGCGACTATCCCGACTGGCTGATTGGCCTCGCCTCGGCCGGCAAACCGTCTCTGACCACCCTCGAGGACCCGTTCGTTGACCGGCTCGTGTGGCGCGCGATGCAACGTGGATGCGGCGCAGTGATTGCCCGCACTCCGCGTGCCGCTGTCGACTGCAACCGGGGCGAGGACGAAGTCGATCCGTCGGTGATCGACGGAGCGCGACGCAGGGGAGTTAGCGCCCGCGCCCGCGGTGGGCTCGGAATTGTGCCGGCTCGCACCGCGCAGCACGGCTATCTGTGGCGCCGAGCCATCACTCCCAAGCAGCTCGATGAGCGCTTGAACCAGGCGCATCGCCCCTATCACAATGCAATCGAGGCACAGCTCGCCCTGCTGCTCGACCGTTTCGGTTGCGCCCTATTGCTTGACTGCCATTCGATGCCGCCCCCGCCTGACGGTGTGCCTCCTCTGGTCTTCGGCGACTGTCGTGGGCGCACCGCCGAGCCCTGGATTAGTACTGAAGCAGTCGCCATCGCCAAGCGGCTGGGCTTCGACGCTGGGCTCAACGACCCCTTCGCCGGCGGGCATGTTATCGAGCGCCACGCGCGCCCCAAGGACGGCGTTCAGGCCCTGCAGATCGAGATCGACCGACGCTGCTACCTCGATAGCAAGCTTGCCAAGCCCGGACCTGGTTTCGATCGCATCGCCGGGCTGCTCGAGGCACTGGCCGTCGAGCTCGGCGAAGCGCTGATCGGCCGCCAGTACGCGACTGCGGCCGAATAGCCTGAACGATTAGACCGTCTCGGGCGTCGGCTGCGGGATCTGCGCCGGCGCCTTGCCCTGCTGCATCTGCCGAGCGAACACGTCGCGCATCTGGCTCAACGAGAAGAGGTGTGCGAACAGCAGCGGCAGGAAGCCGTTTTGGTTCATCTTGCGGAGCTCGTCGCCGCGCAGGTTTCGGACCTTTTCCTCGTCGACCATGCGGAAGCCGCGGTAGACGAATGGCTGGTCGAAGCCCTCAGGCTGGATAGCAACTTCGCCGTCCATCAGCAGGTCGGACTTCACCAGGTCCTCGATGAACGCGTTGGTGCGAAGTCCCGCGGCCTCAAACTGCTCGCAGAATTCCAGGATCGCCTTGGTCGCGGCGCTCGGCTCTGTGCCGTCGAACAGCAGCTCGCCCTCGTCGAAGTCGCCGATCGCGCCCGACGTCGGGTCGAAGCACAGCGAAAGCTCGTCCGTGTCGGGCCGCAGGCGGGCGAGCAGGAAGGGATAGCGACGCAGATAGGCCGGGATATAGATGTTCGGATCGAGCGCGCGGCCATCCTGATCGAGGAAGACGTTCACGCCCTCGTTGAGGCCCATCAGGGCAATCGGCACCGGCGGCCCACCAATCGAGAAGACGATCGGGTAATGACGCTGGACCAAAGTGAACTCGTCGACGGTCAGGGGAACGGCGTGCGTGCCCCCCATCTCGGGCATGCTCGTGATGCCACGAACCTTCATCTTGCCGTGCTGGTCGAGGTTGATCGGCTCAATGCCGTTATAGAAAAGCGGCATTCCTTCGTTCGGAGCGGCACTCGCCATCTTAAGGTCTTCTCCTGGGGTCCCGGGCTAGCGGCGGCGCGCCTCCCGCACCCGCCCACCGGTTATGGTTCCGAGGGCCTCTATTGGCCTCGCGCGCGTAAGGCAAGCGTGGGCTCTTCGGCGAGACTACCCAGCGCCTAGTTCATTGCGCATTCAACGCTTTGCTGCAAAGCCACCCGTCATGGGGTTGGGAGTTAGGTGACCGTTGGGACAGTCTGGATGCTGATCCCGCTGCTGCTCGGGCTGTTCAGCGCCGAGCCGGGGACCGTCGGCCAGTCGGTCACGCGGCTTATCGTCCACGATGAAGTGATCGTGCGGGTGCCGGTCGCACCACGCCCCCTGTTCCCGGAAGTCGAGTGGATCGAACACAAGGGACCCAAGTGCGTGCCGGTAGGGGCGATCCGCCTGGCGCTTCTTTCCGGACCGAGCCAGGTGGACTTCATCCTTGCCAACCGCTCCCGCGTAAGAGCGCAGCTAGACGAGGACTGCCCGGCACTCGATTTCTACAACGGCTTCTACCTGCAGCCGGGCGACGATCGTCTTTGTGCCAAGCGCGACGCGGTCCATTCTCGGATTGGTGGCAGCTGCACGATCGAGCGTTTCAGGCAGCTTGAGCCCAAGCTGCGCCAGTAACTTGGACCCGTTCCTCAGGGTCTGCGTTCCTTGACAAGCGCTTGGGGCGCGGCATAGCCGCTGGGCCGCAAGTTGCCGTACCGGCCATTAGAAGCCGCGGCTCACTCCATCATCCGGATTTTGAATGACTTTTGCCGATCTCGGCCTTTCTGACGAACTGCTCCGCGCGGTCAATGACAGCGGCTATAGCGAGCCGACTCCAATTCAGCGGGCGGCGATCCCCTCGGTACTGATGGGCAAGGACCTGATCGGCATCGCCCAGACGGGGACCGGCAAGACGGCCGGATTCGTGCTGCCGATGATCGATATCCTTCACGAAGGGCGCAGCCGCGCCCGGATGCCCCGGTCGCTGATCCTCGAGCCGACTCGCGAATTGGCAATGCAGGTCGCCGACAATTTCGAGAAGTACGGCAAGTACCACCCCCTCTCGATGGCGCTGCTCATGGGCGGCGTGCAGATGGGTGACCAGGTGAAGGCGCTAGAGAAAGGCGTCGACGTGCTGATCGCGACGCCGGGCCGACTGATGGACCTGTTCGGCCGCGGCAAGATCATGCTCACCGATTGCAAGCTGCTGGTCATCGACGAAGCCGATCGGATGCTCGACATGGGCTTCATCCCCGACATCGAGGAGATCTGCTCCAAGCTCCCTCGCGATCGCCAAACCCTGCTCTTTTCGGCGACCATGCCCCCGCCTATTCAGAAGCTCGCGGCCAAGTTCCTCAACGATCCCAAACGAGTCGAGGTCGCCCGCCCAGCGACCGCCAACGTCAATATCGAACAGCGGCTGGTCGAGGTTCGCGCCGACAAGAAGAAGGACGCTTTGCGCGACATTCTTCGCCACGAAGAATTCAAGAACGCGATCGTCTTCGCCAACCGCAAGACCACCGTTCGCGAGCTGGCAAGTAGCCTCAAGCGCTCGGGCTTCGCCGTTGGCCAAATCCAGGGCGACATGGATCAGTCCGTGCGCATCGCCGAGTTCGACCGTTTCAAGAAGGACGAGATCAACATCCTCGTCGCGTCCGATGTCGCCGCCCGCGGGCTGGACGTCAAAGGCGTTAGCCATGTGATCAATTTCGATGTTCCATGGCAGCCCGACGACTATATTCACCGCATCGGCCGCACTGGCCGCGCGGGCATGAAGGGCATCGCGATCACTCTTGCCACGCGAGAGGACGGCGAGGCGATCGGCCGGATCGAGAAGCTCATCGGCCACAAGGTTCCCCGCGCTGGCGCATCCGCCAAAGAGGCCGAAAAACCCGAGCCCGGGGCGGCCACGCCGAAGGAAGAGCGTAAGCCAAGGGCGAAGGCGGATCGTAGGCCCAAGCCCGAAACCGAGCCGCAGCCAGAGCCGGAGCGCTCTTCCGTCGTCGAGGATCTCAAGTCTGACTGGAACGGCCCGATGCCAAGCTTCCTGTCGAAGAGTGCGGGTTAGTACCCATTTTGACACTGGAAAGGTCCTCAGACGCTTCCTAGCTCCTTCCCGGGCTGGGAAAGCAAAGGATCAGCGATGACCGATTACGTGCCCCCCAAAGTTTGGAAGTGGGAACAGCCGAGCGGCGGCCAGTTCGCCAGCATCAACCGTCCCATCGCCGGCCCGACGCACGACAAGGAACTGCCGGTCGGCAAGCATCCGTTCCAGCTCTACTCGCTTGCGACCCCGAACGGACAGAAGGTCTCGATCATGTTCGAGGAGCTGCTCGCAAAGGGTCATAAGGGTGCTGAATATGACGCCTGGCCGATCCGGATCGGCGAGGGCGACCAGTTTGGCAGCGGCTTCGTCGATATTAACCCCAACTCCAAGATTCCGGCCCTGGTCGATCGCAGCGGGCCCGAGCCCGTGCGAGTGTTCGAATCCGGTGCGATCCTGCTCTACCTTGCCGAGAAGTTCGGGGACTTCCTTCCTGCCTCAGGCCCAGCACGAGCAGAAACCCTATCCTGGCTGTTCTGGCAGATGGGCAGCGCGCCCTTCCTCGGCGGCGGCTTTGGTCACTTCTTCGCCTACGCGCCCGAGAAATTTGAATATCCGATCAACCGCTATGCGATGGAGGCCAAGCGGCAGCTCGACGTGCTCAACCGCCGGCTGGCTGAAAGTGAGTATATCGCCAGTCCTGAATATTCCATCGCCGACATTGCTATCTGGCCGTGGTACGGCGGCATTGCGCTCGGCCGCTCGTATGCCGGAGCCGACGAGTTCCTGGCCACCCACGAATATGAGCATCTGATCCGCTGGGCGAAGGCAATCGATGCGCGTCCCACCGTGAAGCGCGGCCGCATCGTCAACAAGCTCAGCGGCGACGAGAGCGAGCAACTCCACGAGCGGCACGACGCATCCGATTTCGATCTTCGGACCGAGGACAAGATCAAGGGCCTAGCCCCTGATCAGTCGGAAGCGATCAAGGACGACGCGATCTAGGGGCTATTGTTGGACAGCGGCGCGCTGGCTCTGCAGCACTGCGGGATTGCTCGCCAGGCTGTAGAGATAGGCGCGCCGCGCGTCTGACCCGGCTTTCAGATGCTTCAGCTGTCGGCGCTGCTCTCCGGTCAGCGTGAACGGCGAATAGCCACGCTGCGTCAGGCATTGCTGTGTCTTCAGCACCAGCGTCTTCTTGATGTTGCGGAAACGCTCGTCCGGACGAACGCCTTGGATCACATGCTGCTGGTTCGCAGCATAGCGCGCCATCTGGTCGACTGTATCGGTTCCGACAGGCCCTGTTCCTCCGGCGCTTGTCGTATTGGGCGCGTATGTGCTGGTAGTCATTGTGTCGAGCTGACGTGAGGCGCGGACAAATTCCTTGGCATCCTCGGTCTTGGAAATGTCGGTGTAGTGGCCCTGAAGGCCACACTCGAGCGCGTCCTGGCGATACTGGTCGAGCGAAACGCCGGCCTTCCCCCAACTTTCCTGTGGCGCCGGTGCTGCGACGGCTGCACCTGCAAGTGCTGCTGACGTAAGGGAAATCACGGACAGGGGACGCATATCCCGCTCCTTTCCAGTTCCGTTAGCGCTACCATTAGCGGCCCCGAGCGGCAATCGGCATTAGCCCCGACTGAGATACCGTTCGAGGAAATTGCTGGCGAAAGTCTCGAGTGTCTCCTGTGCGATTGCCGCGCGCAGGCCCTTCATCAGCCGTTGGTAGAACCAGAGGTTGTGCTGCGTCATCAGCATCGCGCCGAGGATCTCGCCCGCCTTGACCAGGTGATGGACATAGGCGCGGCTGAAGGTCGTGCAGGCCGGGCATGGGCAGCGGGGCTCGATGGGCTCGGGGTCCTCGGCGAAGCGGGCATTGCGCATGTTCAGCGGCCCATCGGCGGTGAAAGCCTGCCCCGTACGTCCCGACCTCGTCGGTAGCACGCAGTCGAACATGTCGATGCCGCGGGCGACAGCTTCCACGATGTCGTCCGGCTTACCGACCCCCATCAGGTACCGCGGCTTGTCCGCGGGAAGCATGTCGACGGCGAAGTCGAGGCAGCGGAGCATCGCCTCCTGCCCTTCACCGACTGCGAGACCGCCGACCGCATAGCCGTCGAAGCCGATGTCGATCAGCGCATCAGCGGAAGCCTTGCGCAGCTCCTCGTCGAGTGCGCCTTGCTGAATGCCGAAGATCGCCGCGCGCTCGGCGTGCTCACCGCGGCGATCGAACTCCTCGCGTGATCGTTTCGCCCAGCGGATCGATCGCTCCATCGCGTCGGCCTGCTGTTGGCGCGTCGAGGTCGCCCCAACCAATTGATCGAACTGCATGATGATGTCGCTGTCGAGCAGCCTCTGCACCTCGATTGACCGTTCAGGCGACAGCATGTGCCGCGATCCATCGAGATGGCTGGCGAACGAGACCCCCTCCTCGGTCACCTTGGTCAGCTCCGACAGGCTCATCACCTGGTAGCCGCCGCTGTCGGTCAGGATCGGCCGTTCCCAGCCCATGAACTTGTGCAGCCCGCCCATCTTGGCCACGCGCTCCGCGCCCGGCCGGAGCATGAGGTGATAGGTGTTGCCGAGAATGATGTCCGCGCCGCTCGCGCGCACCTCCTCCGGCCGCATGGCTTTGACTGTCGCGGCCGTCCCAACCGGCATGAAGGCAGGCGTCCGGATCTCGCCCCGCTGCATGGCGATCGCGCCCGTGCGCGCTGCACCGTCGGTTGCCGAAATTGAGAAGGTGAAGCGGCTCACGGCGCGCGCCATGCCAAGCGCGCGGGCTCAAGTCGAGCCGCGCCACTCCCCACCTGGCCTCAGGACAGCTCGACGAACGGGTGCAGACACAAGGCGTGTTGCGCAGAGCACCGGATTTGTCCCGATGGGTGTCCGGCCCTACTAACTGCAGCCTTCATCGGTGGCAGGCCGAATGGCAAAGAGATCGCTGGAAAACTGAGGGAGAGTGGCAACCGTCTTCTGCAAATGGATCATCTTCATCTCAGTGGCGGTTATCCCGGTTGCGAACGCCACTGCCGAGCCTCGCGCCTCCGGCCGGCATCCATCGGAAAGACACTATCCCTTCCAGGGAATCGATGTCTCGCATCACCAGGGGCACATCGACTGGTCCAAGCTGCCGCGCCAGGGCGTCGATTTCGCCTATATCAAGGCGACTGAAGGCGCGGACCACGCCGACGGTCGATTCTCGATCAATTGGCGGGCGGCCCACGCGGCGGGCATCCGCCGGGGCGCCTACCATTTCTTTACGCTCTGCCGAAGCGGTCGAGACCAGGCGGCCCATTTCGTGCGCCATGTCCCGGCGGAAGCGGCTGCACTACCGCCGGCGGTAGACCTCGAATTTCCCGGCAATTGCCGGCACCGACCTTCTCGGGCGAAATTCCATAAGGAGCTTGGCGATTTTCTGCGGATAGTGGAGGCACGCTACGGCAAGCGTGCCGTTCTTTACCTGACGCCGCACTTCGACAAGCGCTATCGGGTCAGCGCAAATTTTGAACGCCCGCTCTGGCTTCGCAGTCTCGGGTCGAAGCCGCGCTTCGGCGCGCGCGGCTGGAATATCTGGCAAACGTCGAGCTCGCGCAGGCTGGATGGTGTGCGCGGCCGCGTGGACTGGAATGTAGCGAGAAAGCCGGTGTAATTCCTCGGCATTACGACAGCAATGGTCACCTCGTCGGCAACAGCAGGCTCGCATCGCCATAGGAGTAGAAACGGTAACCCGCCTCGATCGCATGGGCGTAGGCCGTCTTCATGACCTCCAGCCCCATCAGCGCGCTGACCAGCATGAACAGGGTCGATCGCGGCAAGTGGAAGTTGGTTATGAGGCCGTCGATCGCCTTGAACCGGTAGCCGGGCGTGATGAAGATCGCCGTGTCACCCTCGAACGGACGGATCACTCCATCCTCGCCGGCCGCGCTTTCAAGCAGCCGCAGGCTGGTCGTGCCCACAGCAATCAGCCTTCCGCCTGACGCCCTGACCGAACTCAGTCGGTCGGCAGTCGGCTCATCGATCCGGCCCCACTCCGCGTGCATCTTGTGGCCGCTGGTGTCATCGGCCTTCACGGGCAGGAACGTCCCGGCCCCGACATGAAGCGTTAGGGTTTCCCGGGCGATCCCGCGCGCATCAAGCGCTTCCAGCAAGCGCGGCGTGAAATGCAGCGCCGCCGTCGGTGCAGCTACCGCCCCTTCCTCTCGCGCGAACATGGTCTGGTAATCGGCGCGGTCCTCGGCGTCGGCCGGCCGCTTCGACGCAATATAAGGCGGCAACGGCATCCGGCCCGCACGTTCGAGCAGCAGCTCGACCGGCTCGTCCCCGTGGAACTGGAGCAACGCAGACCCATCGTCGAGCTTGTCGACTACGGATGCATGAACGCCTTCGCCAAAGTTTATCGTGTCGCCGACGCGGGCCCGCTTGGCATTGCGCAGGAAAGCCTGCCACTCGCGCGGTCCTTCACGCTTGTGTAGCGTCGCGCCGATCGAGGCGTTGTCGCGTTTTCCCTCAAGCTGAGCAGGAATCACCTTGGTGTCATTGAACACCAGCACGTCACCTGGGCGCAGAAGACGGGGCAGATCCAGCACCTGATGGTCGGAGATCGCATCACCCTCGACCAGCACTAGCCGCGCACTGTCGCGCGGCCGCGCCGGCCTCAACGCAATCCGCTCCTGTGGTAGCTCAAAATCGAACAGGTCGACGCGCATCGCGCGTCCTTAGCGTCAGTTCGACGCGGTGGAAGCCGGTGCTGCGTCACCGAGGTAGGCGTGGACGATCTTCGTCGGCTCTGCAGGTGGCTCGCCAGCCGCAATGGCGTCGGCCGCGTCCATGCCTGCGACCACCCGCCCGATGGCCGTGTAATTCTGGTCCAGCTCCGGGTGGCGCGTGTACATGATGAAGAACTGACTGTTGGCCGTGTCGGGATTGTTGGTCCGGGCCGCGCCAACGATCCCGCGAAGGAAGGGCATCGCGGTGAACTCCGCCTTCAAATCGGGCAGGTCGGAACCACCCTCGCCAGTGCCCTTCGGATCACCGCCTTGGGCCATGAAATCCGGGATCACCCGATGAAAGCTCAGGCCGTCGTAGAATCCGCGCCGGACAAGCGTCTGAATGCGCTCAACATGATGAGGCGCGAGGTCCGGGCGCAGCACGATTTCAACCGTGCCGCCGCTCGAAAGCTGCAGAAAAAGGTGATTGACCTTGTTGGCGGCCACCTCGGCGGGCGCGACGATGCTCGGGATCGCGGGCACGGCCGCAGGCTTGGCGGCAATAAGCAAGGCCGCGAACGGCAACAGCAACAAGGACTTCATAACCCTCCCCGGTGGAACTTTCGGCGCGCAGTGCGCTGCCGCTTCTGACTTCAGCGTGAACCGCCATTCAAGTGAACTCGAACATCGGCGGCGACGGCCGGCGTCACGAATTTCTCGATCGACCCGCCGAATCGCGCGATCTCCTTAACCAGCTTCGACGCGATCGGCTGCAGCGAGACGTCGGCCATCAGGAAGACGGTCTCGATATTATCATTCAGTTTCTGATTCATCCCGGCCATCTGGAACTCGTATTCAAAGTCCGCGACGGCTCTTAGGCCCCGGATGATCGCCGTGGCGCCCTGGCTTTCGGCGAAGTCCATGAGCAGCGAGTCGAACTCGACGACGTCGATATTGCCAGCGATTCCGGCGACTTCGCGACGAACCATCGCCAGCCGCTCCTCGACCGTGAACATCGGTTCCTTGGAGGGGTTCGTCGTGACCCCGATCACCAGCTTGTCGACCAGGTGCGCGCTGCGGCGGATGATGTCGATGTGGCCGAGCGTGATCGGGTCGAACGTCCCCGGATAGACTGCGGTCTTCATGAACCCCCCTTAGTGGTCCCGCTCTATCGCAAAGCGCGCAATCGCACGAAGCAAATCCGCTTCCGATCCGTGCCCCGACAGATGCTCGATCGCCTGATCCACAAGTAACCCCGCCTGTTGGCGCGCCCGCTCCTCACCGAGCAGCGACACGAACGTCGCCTTGCCCGCGCTCGCGTCCCTGCCCGTCGGCTTGCCCGCCGCGGCCGCGTCTCCGCTATGGTCGATGAGGTCGTCTGCGATCTGGAAAGCCAGTCCGATGTTGCGTGCATATCCGCGATAAGGCCGCCGCGCCTCAATCGGCAGCTTGGCCATGATCGAGGCCGCTTCGACAGCATATTCGATCAGGGCCCCGGTCTTCAGCTGCTGCAGGCGAGTGATCGCGGCAAGGTCGAGCTCCGCATTCTCGGCGGCGATATCGAGCATCTGGCCACCGGCCATGCCGTTGGGACCAGCCGCTCGGGCCAATTCGAGTACCAGCTCGCTCCGCACCCACGGATCGCTGTTGGTCTCGGGGTCCGCCAGAATCTCGAACGCAAGCGCGTGCAGGCTGTCGCCGGCCAATACGGCCTCCGCCTCGCCGAAAGCCATGTGCACGGTCGCCTTGCCACGCCGAAGGTCCGCATCGTCCATGCAGGGCAAGTCGTCGTGGATCAGCGAATAAACGTGGATCGCCTCGATCGCGCAGCCAACCCGTAGTGCCCGGCCGCGATCGATCGCGAAGAGGCGTGATGCCGCGACTGTCAGCAAAGGCCGGAGACGCTTGCCGCCCCCAATCGCAGCATGGCGCATGGCTTCGAAGAGCCGTTCGCGATTATCGCCGGTCGGCGCCAGCAACCCCGCGAAGAAGCTGTCGACATCGGCCCGGACACGCGCGCTCTCCGCGTCCAGCTCCTGGGCTAGGCGATCGACAGTCTCAACCGGCATCGAAGGGCTTCAGCCCCGCCGGCTTACCGTCGCTTCCAAAGGCGATCTGCTCGATGCGCGCCTGCGCGTCCTTCAGCCGCGCTTCGCAATGCCGCCTCAGCCTGTCCCCCTCCTGGTAGAGGGTGATCGACTGGTCGAGCGGCGCCTCGCCCTTCTCAAGCGTGCGCACGATCTCCTCGAGCCGCGCAAGCGCTGCCTCGAAGCTCAGCTGTGTGACCTCGGTTTCAGCTGTGGCCATTGGCGCCTTCTAGCTTAGCCGCATTTGAAACGGCAGCCGCTATTCGACCGGCGTGTTCTTGAAGGGGTCGCGGATGCCGGGGACGATCTCGTCGCGGAGAGCCTCGTCCTCGGCGCCGGCAAGCGCAGCCTCGGCATCGCGGGCATGTTGCTCACGCTCGCTGCGCAGTTGCTCGATCAGCGCCTCGCGATCACTGTCGAGCCTTGTGTCACCCTGCGCCTGGATGCCGGCGGCCTTGGCTGCCTTGGCGACCGCCGCATCGAGCTCGCGCTGAGTCGTCAGGCCAAGCGTCACCGGATCCTTCGCGGTGATGTTCGCCATGTTCCAGTGACTGCGGTCGCGAATGGCCGCGATCGTCGTCCGCGTCGTGCCGATCAGCTTGCTGATCTGGCCGTCGCTGACCTCAGGATGGTTCTTGATGATCCAGTAGATGCCGTCGGGCTTGTCCTGGCGCTTGCTGACCGGCGTGTACCGCGGGCCCCGCGTGCGGCGGACGGCTTCTGGCGCCTTCCACATCTGGAGTTTGTAGTCGGGGTCGTTCTGCCCCTTCTCGATCTCTTCATGGGTCAGCTCGCCAGCACGAACCGGATCGCGGCCGGTAAGCTTGGTTGCAGCGGTATCGTCGGCGATCGCCTGGACCTCGAGGATGTGCAGGCCGCAGAACTCCGCGATCTGCTCGAACGTCAGCGAACTATTCTCGACCAACCAGGCGGCGGTCGCATGGGGCATCAGGGGCTGGGCCACGTCAGATGTCTCCGTCCTTAGAAATGAAATGGGCCGCCCCTTCACGGAGCGGCCGGCTTGGCGGGCGATTTAGCTCCGAGCTGCCGTTACGGCAAGGTTATTCGGGCATCATCGCGGTGTAACGAGGAGTGCCCTTCACGCGCTCCATCCAGGCGACGATATTCGGATAGCGGGAAAGATCGAACTCTGCGTCGCCCGCGACATGCGTGTAGGCGAACAGGCAGATGTCGGCCAGGCTGATGGCGCTCCCGACGAACCACTCGCGGTTTTTCAGATGATCGTCCATCAGCTTGAGGGCCGCGTTTCCGGCGGTCCGCTTCGTCGGCATCTGGAGCCGCTGCAGGTCACTGAGCCCGTCGGGGCCTAGCCACCCCATCCAGAAGCGGAGCGTCGCGATGTTGGGCTCGTGGCTATACTGCTCCCAGAACATCCAGCGCAGCATGTCGGCGTGTTCGAACGGGTCGGTCGGGATCAGCAGCGAACCGTCGGCGAGATAGTAGCAAGCTGCATTGCTCTCCGGAATAAAACGGTCGTCGACCTGCAGGACGGGGATGCGCCCATTGGAATTGACGTTGGCGACGAAGTCGGGCGTCCGCGTCTCGCCCGTCATGATGTCATATTCGCGCCGCTCTATGGATTTGCCGACCAGCGCCGCGGTCAGGCGCACCTTGTAGCAATTCCCCGACGCCGAATATTCATGAAGGGTGAGCTGCTCGGTCATTCCCCCACCTCCAGAACGATCTTCCCCACATGGTCGCCCGCTTCCATCCGCTCATGCGCGGAATTGGCCTCGCTCAGCGGAAAGGTCCTGTCGATCACCGGCCGCAGCCTTCCTCCCTCGACGTAGGGCCAGACCGTGCGCGCGATCTCGTCAGCCACCATCGTCTTGAACGCGACAGGCCGGGGCCGAAGCGTCGAGCCGGTCAGCGTCAGCCGCCGCCGCATGATGTCGAAGATCTGGATCTCGGCGCTCGCCCCCCGCTGGACGGCGATCGAAACGTGGCGCCCCTCCTCGGCGAGGCAGGCGAGGTTGCGCGGCACATAGTCGCCGCCGACCATGTCGAGGACGATGTTGACGCCTGCGCGGTTGGTGACTCGGTGCACCTCTTCGACGAAGTCCTGCGTTCGGTAATTGATTGCGGCGTCGGCGCCGAGCGCCATTGCCCGCGCGCACTTCTCGTCCGTCCCGCAGGTCACGATCATCTTGAGGCCGAACAATTTGCCGAGCGCGATCGCCATCGTCCCGATGCCGCTGGTTCCGCCGTGGACCAGCACCCAGTCGCCGTCGGCCGCGAAGCCCCGCTCGAACAGATTGACCCAGACGGTGAAGAGGGTCTCGGGCATCGCGGCCGCCTCAACCAGCGAGAGGACTTCGGGGACGCGAAGGCAGGTGCCGACCGGCGCGACGCAAAATTCGGCGTAGCCGCCCCCGGCGACCAGGGCGTTGACCTTCTCGCGGACCAGCTGGTCGGCGTTTTCACCGGCAAGGACCACTTCGCCAGCGACCTCGAGTCCGAGGATGTCAGGCGCTCCGGGCGGCGGAGGATACATGCCGCGGCGCTGGAGCACGTCGGGGCGGTTCACGCCCGCCGCGGCGACCTTGATCAGTACCTCGTCCGGGCCCGGCGCGGGCACCGGCCGCTCGACGAGCGCCAGGCAGCCCTCGCCATCGGCGATCACTGCCTGCATCGTCGATGGAAGGCCCGCCATGCCCGGCTTATTGACAGCCGCGCCCTATGGGTCAACGATTCGGGCCATGGACTTGGACGATCTCTTTCCAAGTAAGCCCGACGATCCGGTGGTCGCGCTCGGCAAGCAGGACCTCGACCCGATGTCGGTCGACGAGCTCCAGGACCGCATCGAAGCCCTCAAGGCGGAGATCGCTCGCGTCGAAGCGCACATGCAGCGCGCCCAGACGCATCGTTCGGCCGCCGAAGAGCTTTTCAAGAAGAATTAACCATATTCCGGCGAGTGTGTGTGAGTCGCACCCTTGATTGGTCGGCTCGTGCGTATGACATTGGTGAGGAATGCCCGCGGGCTCCCTCCGCGGGTGCGGGAGTAACAGCCTAAATGCCTAGTTTTGCTCGCGAACTCGAACAGACCCTCCACAATGCCCTGGGGGAGGCCAGCCGTCGCCGCCACGAGTACGCGACCCTTGAACATCTGCTCATCGCCCTCGTCGACGACGAGCACGCCTCGAAGGTGATGACGGCCTGCGGCGTCAATCGCGACGAGCTTCGCGCCTCAGTGAAGCAGTATCTCGACAATGAGCTTGGGGCACTCGTCGCCGACAGCGCCACCGACCCGACGCCCACCAGCGGCTTCCAGCGGGTCGTCCAGCGCGCCATCCTCCACGTCCAGTCGTCGGGCCGCGACGAGGTCACCGGCGCGAACGTGCTGGTCGCCCTCTTCTCCGAGCGCGAAAGCTACGCCGTCTATTTCCTGCAGCAGCAGGACATGAGCCGCCTCGATGCCGTGACCTACATCAGCCACGGCGTCGGCAAGGGCGAGACCTCGGCCGAGCCCCGTGCGCCGGAAGGCGCCGAGGAGAAATCCGAGAAGGAAAGCGGCGGCAAGAAGGAGTCGGCGCTCAAGCAGTTCACAGTCGACCTCAACGAGAAGGCGAAGGCCGGCAAGGTCGATCCGCTTATCGGCCGCATGCCTGAGGTCGACCGCACGGTTCAGATCCTGTGCCGCCGGTCGAAGAACAATCCGCTCTACGTGGGCGACCCCGGCGTCGGTAAGACTGCGATCGCCGAGGGCCTCGCCCGCAAGATCGTCGAGGGCGACGTTCCCGACGTCCTCAAGCCCGCGGTCATCTACGCGCTCGACATGGGCGCGCTTCTCGCCGGCACCCGTTACCGCGGCGACTTCGAGGAGCGACTGAAAAGCGTCGTCTCCGAACTGGAGAAGATGCCGCACGCGATCCTGTTCATCGACGAGATCCACACAGTGATCGGCGCCGGCGCGACCTCTGGCGGCGCAATGGACGCGTCGAACCTCCTGAAGCCAGCGCTCTCCAGCGGCGCGATCCGCTGCATCGGGTCGACCACCTACAAGGAGTTCCGCAACCACTTCGAGAAGGACCGCGCGCTGCTGCGCCGGTTCCAGAAGATCGACGTCAATGAGCCGACGATCGAAGACACGATCAAGATCATCGCCGGCCTTCGCTCATCGTTCGAGCAGCACCACAACGTTCGCTACACGCCCGACGCGGTGAAGAGCGCGGTCGAGCTTTCGGCCCGCTACATCCATGACCGCAAGCTGCCCGACAAGGCGATCGACGTGATCGACGAGGTCGGCGCGATGCAGATGCTGGTGCCGCCGAGCCGCCGCAAGAAGGTAATCACGCCCAAGGAGATCGAGGCCGTGGTCGCGACCATGGCGCGCATCCCGCCGAAGTCGGTCAGCGCGGACGACAAGCAGGTTCTCGAGCATCTCGAGGCTGACCTCAAGCGCGTCGTCTTCGGCCAGGACCTGGCGATCGAGAAGCTCGCGTCAGCGATCAAGCTGTCACGCGCCGGCCTTCGCGACCCCGACAAGCCGATCGGCAACTATCTCTTCTCGGGCCCGACCGGCGTCGGCAAGACCGAGGTCGCGCGCCAGCTCGCCTCGATCATGGGCATTCCGCTGCAGCGCTTCGACATGTCCGAATATATGGAGCGCCACGCGATCAGCAGGCTGATCGGCGCGCCTCCGGGCTATGTCGGATACGACCAGGGCGGCCTGCTGACCGACGCGGTCGACCAGCATCCGCACAGCGTGCTCCTGCTCGACGAGATCGAGAAGGCGCACCCGGACCTGTTCAACATCCTTCTGCAGGTCATGGACCACGGCAAGCTGACGGACCATCACGGCAAGACCGTCGATTTCCGCAACTGCATCCTGATCATGACCACCAATGCCGGCGCCGCCGACATGGCGCGTGAGAGCATCGGCTTCGGTGCCGGCACGCGCGAGGACGCGCAGGAAGACGCGGTCAAGAAGATGTTCACGCCGGAGTTCCGCAATCGCCTCGATGCGATCGTTCCGTTCAGCTACCTGCCGCCGGCGGTGGTTGCGCGGGTCGTCGACAAGTTCATCCTGCAGCTTGAGCTGCAGCTTGCCGACCGCAACGTCCACATCGAGCTCGACGACGAAGCGCGCAAGTGGATCGTCGATCGTGGCTACGACAAGCTTTACGGCGCGCGTCCGATGGCCCGGCTGGTTCAGGAAAAGATCAAGCAGCCGCTCGCCGAGGAGTTGCTGTTCGGCAAGCTGGTCAACGGCGGCGAGGTCAAGGTCCGCATCAAGGACAATGCTCCGGCGTTCGAGATCGTGCCCGCGGCGCCCAAGCCGTCCAAGACGAAGCCGAAGGCAGCCAAGCCCAAGGCCGCGAAGAAAGCAGCCGACGACGCCACTGCGGCAGAGTAAGAGCTACATCACCAACAACGGGGCCGGGAGGAAACTTCCGGCCCTTTTTCTTTGCCGGTCTAATGGCAGCTTTGGGTGGAAAGCTGCGTTTGACGGTGGTCGTCTGCCGCTGATCGCTCCTGCGGGTTTGACCCGATGGCAAACCTACTTAGCCTCGGGGTACGGGTTATCCGCAGTTTGCTTTCGGGGAAACGAGACATGCGGAGACTTGCCGCTGAACTGATCGGGACCTTCTGGCTCGTGTTCTGTGGATGCGGGAGCGCCGTGTTGGCGGCGACCTTCCCGGCAGTTGGGATCGGCCTGTTGGGAGTTGCCCTGGCTTTCGGCCTCACGGTTCTCACGATGGCCTATGCCATCGGCCATATCTCCGGCTGCCACCTCAATCCGGCAGTGACCCTCGGACTGTGGGCCGGCGGCCGTTTCCCCGCAAAGGAGGTCGCACCTTACTGGGTTGCACAGGTCGCCGGCGCCTTGCTTGCGGCCGCCTTGCTGCTCTTCATTGCCAAGGGAGCACCGGGATATGACATCGGTGCGAACGGGTTGGCCCAGAACGGCTACGGCAATGAATCGCCGGGCCATTACGCGCTTCCGGCAGCGCTCGTTTGCGAGATCGTGATGACCGCCGGATTTCTCCTGGTGATCCTCGGCGCGACGGACAGCCGAGCGCCGGTAGGATTCGCACCGATCGCAATCGGGTTCGCATTGACGCTCATCCATCTGGTCAGCATTCCGGTTACGAACACCTCGGTCAATCCGGCGCGCAGTACCGGGCCCGCGCTCTTGGTGGGTGGCATCGCGCTCCAGCAGTTATGGCTGTTCTGGTTGGCGCCGCTGGTCGGGGGCTTCGTCGGCGGATTACTCTACAAGGCCCTGTTCGCGGAAGGCGCCGAACGGCCGCAAATCACTGGCGATCAACCGGCCGCGGCTTAAAATCGAGGGTTCGTTCAGCCTGAGCAGCGGCGGGAGCAGAGCGATGCGAGAGTCGATAATAGCTATCATGTCGATCGCCGCGGCGGCCGCCGGCTGTACCGAAAGCCCGCGCGCCCAGCCGAATGCCGCGGCAGGTGCCGCGGCAGTGCCTATTCCTGCGTCCAACGTGCTCGACGGGGTTGCAGTCGACGCGCCCATTCCTGGCCTCGCCGGTGCTGTTTGGTCCGATCCTGGCAATACCGGATATGTCACTGGCTACACCGACAACGGCCAATATCATCCCGGTCCTCCGCCGGGTTATGATCCAGCCACGCATGCCGTAACGCCTCACTGAGCATACGACGAAAGTCGCCATCTCCTCAGCTAGTGCGCGGCGTTGCCGCATTTAGTGGCAGGAATGGGTCGGAAAGCTGCCATTTTGTTCCGGCAGCGGCCTGCTCCGGCTAAACCACCGAATTCCGCGCAATCACTTCCTTGTACCAGGCGGCGCTGAGCTTCGGGATGCGCTTCTGGGTCTCGAAGTCCACATAATGGATGCCGAAGCGCTTGCTGTACCCGTCCGCCCATTCGAAGTTGTCCATCAGGCTCCACAAGAAATAGCCCTTGAGCGGATAGCCCTCGCTCACTGCGCGGTGGAACTGAGTGATATAATTGCGCAGGTACATGACCCGGTCTGCGTCATCGATGCGCCCGTTTTCGATGGGATCGTCCGCCGAAGCGCCGTTCTCCGACACGTAGAGAACCTTGGGCCTCCACAATTCGCTGACTTCGCGGATCCCCCAGTAGGCAACCTCCGGTCCAACGATGAGCCACGGCGACGCCATATGAGGCGAGGATGCGATGTGCGGGATGGTGGCGTAACCGCGCGGCGACGCGTCCGCGCGTACCCACTCAGGTGCGTAGATATTGAGCGCGAGGAAATCGAGCGGGCTGCCGATGGCGGCCATGTCGCCAGGCTGCACCCGGGGCGCGTTCGCACCTTCCGCTGCAAGATATTCATCGATGTAGCGGCCTTCCATGATCGCGGTGAGGAACATCGCGTTGAGCTCCCGCGTCGCCTTCTTGGCGGCAGCGATATGTTCCGCTGTTTCGATTACCGGCACATAGACCGTTGTGTTGTCGGCGATCCCGACCTGGGTCCCGGCCTTGGCATGGGCGCGGATCGCCTGCACACCGAGGCCGTGAGCGAGCACGCCGTGGTGGCGGACCTGGTTCACTTCCGCCGGCGGCAGCTTCAGTCCCGGCGCGTGGATGCCCTGTAGATGACTGAGGTCCGTGAAGCAGCGCAATTCGTTGACGGTGATGAAGTGCTTCACGCGGTCAGACAGGGCGCCCGCCGCATAGCCGGCATAGTCAGCAAAGGCGGAAGCAGTGTCCCGGTTTTGCCACCCGCCGGGAAGCGCAGCGGGCAGATCCCAGTGGAACAGCGTCACGTAAGGCTCGATGCCGTTTTCGAGCAGATTGTCGATGACGCGTTTGTAGTGATCGATGCCTTTAGGGTTCGGCTGTCCGCGGCCTTCCGGGAAGATCCGTGACCACGCGAGCGACATTCGATAGCTGCTCACGCCCAGGTTCTTGAGCAGCTGCGTGTCTTCGCGATACCGGTGGTAGCTGTCGTCCGCGACGTCGCCGGTGTGGCCGCCAAACACCTTGCCTGGAGTGTGCGAGAACACGTCCCAGTTGGTCGGTCCGCGTCCATCTTCCTTGACCGCGCCTTCGATCTGATAGGCTGCCGTCGCGCAACCCCAGCGGAAGTCCTTCGGAAAGCTGAGGTTGGTGCTGCCCCCGATAGCCGCAGCGACACCGCGCGTGCCGAACAAGGTGGATGCCGATGCGGCGCCGAGCGCCTGCCCCATTTGCCGCCGGGTAATTCTCATCTTGCCCCCTCTGCTGCCCAAGTCGCGCGTCTGGTTCGTTGGCTCACGTACGCGGCGCCGCCTGCCAGACCCGTACGTAATCGACCTCCATGCGCTGCGGCATGGCGGCATCGTCTATTCCCTTGGCGCCCGCCCAGGATCCGCCAACCGCGAGATTCAGGATCATCTGGAAGGGTCGGTCGAACGGCCACTCCGGCTTTCCGTCGGTCGCGTTTCGAACCACGCGTAAGACGGCCTCATCGTCGATGCCGATCGTGATGGAGTCGGGCCGCCAATCCAGCTGGTATCGGTGAAAGGCGCTGCAACTGGTTGGGACGGGGCGATGGGCGCCGCGTTGCGTTCCGAGCGTGTGATTGTAGCGGCCGCTGTGCAGTGTCGCGTAGATGATGTTGGGCTCGGCCCCTACCTGCTCCATGATGTCGATCTCACCGTCGTCCGGCCAGTGCTGCATGTTCTTCGGCAGCATCCATATCGCCGGCCACATCCCGCGCGCGCACGGCAGCTTCGCGCGCACCTCGAAGTAGCCGTAACGCCACGCCTGCTTCGAAATGATTCTTGCCGAGGTGTAGGACTGGCCGCCCCAGTCCGGATAAGCTGCGACAGAGAGCTTTTCTGCGCGCGCTTCGATGATCAGGCTGCCATTCGACAGGCGCAGGTTCTCGGATCGATTGGCGGAATAATATTGGCGCTCGCCGTTGAACCAGCCTTGCTTGTTGTGGGACGTCTCGAACGACCAATGGCGCCGGTCGAGCTCGCGTTCGCCAAACTCCTCGCTCCAAACGAGTCGTGCCGACTCGGGACGAGGCATCGGACCGTGCGCTTCGTAAGTCGTACTCGTGGAGACGAGATCGACCAGCGCGAGAAGAGCAGCCGTCAGCACAAGCCAGCGCCTCTAGGAGCGGCGTCACTTTGTGCGGTTTCAAAGTCACAGGGGGCCATATCTCGATCTATACGCGCTCAGATTGACTTGACAAAGTGAACGTTCACATCGAAGCATGGGAACGCTGGAAAAGGCCGCTCAAAAGAAAGCGCATCCGGCAAAAAGAGGGGAGATGCGCATGTCTGCTTCGCGCAACCGCAATCTATTGCGGTGGTTGGTTGGCGGTTCCACCATTGCAATGGCTCCGGGCATTGCCTGCGCGCAGGGGACTCAAGCGACGCCCGTCGGCCAAACGCCGACCGAGGAGCAACGGCCGACTACGGCGAATGCTTCTTCCGCTGAAACACCTCCCGGCACGTCCGACGCCATCGTCGTCACCGGCATTCGCGCGTCGCTTCGTCAATCGAGGGACATCAAGAAGAACGCCGTGGGCGTCGTCGATGCGATCTCGGCGGAAGAGATGGGCAAGTTCCCCGACACGAACCTCGCCGAGTCGCTGCAGCGCATCACGGGCGTCTCGATCGACCGGGCAAACGGCGAAGGCTCAAAGGTCACAGTTCGCGGCTTTGGGCCCGAGTTCAACCTCGTCCTTCTCAACGGCCGTCAGATGCCGGCGACCAGCCTCGGGGATTGCTGCAGCGCGCCAGCTTCGCGCAGCTTCGATTTCGCCAACCTCGCGTCGGAAGGCATTGCAGCCGTCGAGGTCTACAAGTCAGGACGGGCGAATCTGCCGACGGGCGGCATCGGCTCGACAATCAACATCCTTACTCCACGGCCGCTCGATCGGCCCGGCTTCCGCGGCAGTATCGCGGCCAAGGCAGTCATCGATCATTCGTTCGGCGGACATAAGGTCGCGCCCGAAGTGTCGGGTATCATCAGCGACACCTTTGCCGACGATCGGATCGGCATACTCCTCAGTGGCGCCTATCAGCGACGCAAAGCCGACATGGCGCAGTTCAACGCCGGCTGGCGCGAGGGCTATCTCGGTTCCGAGAACAATTGGGGTTCGTTGGCAATGCCGGGCGACCCACGGTTCGCGCATATCACCAATCGCCCCGATGCGACCGACGTCTACCAGGTCACGCAGAACGCCGGTTACGACTTCACCAGCATCGACCGCAAGCGGATCAACGCCCAGCTAGTCCTGCAGGCTCGCCCGTTCGATTCGCTCACGGCCACTGTCGACTATACGTTCTCGCAGAACACGATCGACGCGCACACCAACAGCATCGGCGTCTGGTTCAACCACAACGATACAACCAGCTCCTGGACCGACGGACCGGCGGCGGGGCCGCTCTTCTATTCGGAAACCTTCCAACCCGGCGAAAACAAGGATCTTGCAATCACCGGCGCGGTCGCGGCCAATCGTTCGATCAATCATTCGCTCGGCGGCAACATTTCTTGGAAGGGCCTGGGCGGGGCGCGGCTGGAGCTCGATGCGCATCACTCAACCGCGGAAAGCAAGCCGACGAGTCCCTACGGCAGCAATATCGCGATCGGCACCGCTATCTTCGGCGTGCATACGCAGACCGTCGACTTCACCCACGATATGCCCGTGATTTCCGTCACAATGTACCCGGGCTCTGAAGTCAACGCGAGCAACATCCGGCCAGCCGGCAATGCGCTCCGCAACGCGATGATGCGCGACCGGATCAACGAAGCGTCGCTACGGGCCGGCTACGACTTCGACTCTTCATTCATCAAGAGCATCGACTTCGGGGTCACGCTGACCGACAACAAGGTCCGCTCGGCCTATGGCTTCATTCAGAACGACACCTGGGGTGGCACGTTGTCAGCGGCGAACACGCCCGACAATTTGTTCCAGATCACTCCGCTCCCGCCGGCCCTTGCGGGGATGTCGGGCTCGAACGACCCCGCTATCATCCCGAATTACTTCCAGATCGACACGACGGGCCTGATCGAGCTGCTGCGCGGAGCTCCGACCAATATCTGCAGCCAACCGGCATCCGGAACCGCCCAACCGGGGACCTGCCTCGCTATGCAAACGGTCGACCGGCGGATTACGGAGAGGACCGTCGCGCCTTATATCCAGTCGCTTCATACGTTCAGCCTCTTCGACAATCCCGCGCACCTCCGGCTCGGGCTTCGCTACGAGAGGACCAAGATCGACTCTTCGGCACTGGTTCCTGTTCCAAACTCGACCACCTGGCGAATTGGGGGCAACGAGATCGCCATCGGTTATCCGCCCGGCCAAAATGCTTTCACGACCCTGAGGGGCCAGTATCACAACTGGCTCCCGGCCATTGATTTCGACCTGTCGCCGATGCGCGATGTCAAATTGCGGGCTTCCTACAGCCACACGATCACACGCCCCGATTACGCGAGCATGCAGGGTGGCCTGACCGTCAACTCACCCGCACGGCCCAACGGCGGGAGCACCGGCCAGAGCGGCAACCCGGGTCTGCTGCCCTACAAGTCGAAGAACATCGACCTGTCCGCGGAGTGGTATTACGCGCCGACAAGCTACATCTCGGCCGGTTACTTCCACAAGACCGTCAGCAACTTCATTGGCACGACGACGACGCAGGTGCCGGAGTTCGGGCTGACGAACCCCGCGCAGGGCGCGGCTTATCAGGCAGCCGTTGCGGCGCTTGGCCCAGGAGCGACCGCCGCACAGATCGGCGCCTACATACAGGCTCACTTTCCGAACCTGTACACAACCGTTGGAAGCGATCCTGCCATCATCGGCGCGCCAGGCGATCCGGCACTTATCTTCACCGTCGGTCAACCCGGCAACAGCGACCAGGTCGCGCATCTCTATGGCTTCGAGTTCGCGGTCCAGCACAGCTTCTGGAACACGGGCTTCGGAGCAATCCTCAACTACACGATCGTGAAGAGCGACACGCATTACAATAACACGCTTCGCTACACGGTAACCCAGTTCGCGGTGACCGGCGTCAGCAACAGCGCCAATGCCGTTGTCTACTATGACAAGAACGGCATCCAGGCGCGCGTTGCCTACAACTGGCGCGGCGGTTACCTGTCGGGCTACGGGTTCGACCCGTTCTACGTGAATCCGTACGGCCAGGTGGACGCGAGCGCGAGCTGGGAATTCCGCAAGGGGTTCACGGTGTTCGCCGAAGGGATCAACGTGCTGAACGCGGATCGCAAAGGTCATATGCGCAATGATCACACCGTGTTCTTCGCGGCTCCCGGCTATGCGCGCTACGCAGTGGGGCTTCGAGTCGGCTTTGGTGGTGGTGAGCGCGCTGCGCCCCCGCCACCGCCGATGTCAGCGCCGCCGCCACCGCCGCCCGAGCCGACGCAGACATGCCCGGACGGCTCGGTGATCCCTGCGGCTAGTGCCTGCCCAGCAGCGCCGCCACCGCCACCTCCGCCACCCGCACCGGCTCCAGAACGCGGCTGAGGTTTAACTCCCCTCTCTCTCGTGCCAGATTGCCGATCGGCCGCGATCGCCACCCTGGCCGCGGAGCCCCTGAGGGAAGGCTCGAGACACATTTATGAGCGGGCTGGTCAAGCGGATTGTCATCGTCGGCGGTGGGACCGCCGGTTGGTTGGCCGCCTGTCGCCTGGCCGCCGCGGCCGGCAAGAGCGCTGCCGAGGCGCTTTCGATCACCCTCATCGAAGCGCCGAACATTCCGACCATCGGGGTTGGCGAAGGCACCTGGCCGACGATGCGGGCGACGCTCTCCGGGCTGGGCATCGACGAGGAGGACCTACTGGCGTCGTGCGACGCTGCGTTCAAGCAGGGCTCCCGCTTCGACGGGTGGGTGACGGGCAGCACAGACGACTCGTACTACCACCCATTCACACCGCCGTTGGATGGCAGCGCGATAGATCTGGTCAGCGCCTGGCGCGAGCTCGGGCCAGGAACGCCGTTCGCCTTCGCGGTCAGCGCCCAGCCGGCAATCTGCCAAGCGCAGCTCGCACCGCGCCAGCGATCGATGCCGCCGTACGCCGGCGCTTTGAACTACGCTTATCACCTGGATGCTGCCAAGCTCGCCATCCGGCTGTCGAAGCACGCGGTCGACCATTTGGGGGTCATCCACATCCGTGATGAGGTCGTTGGAGTCGACGCTTTGGAAGACGGCAATATCGCCGCCGTCCGTACTCGCGGTGGAGGGCGCATCGAAGGCGATCTCTTCATCGATTGCTCCGGTCACGCGGCGCTGCTGATCGGACGCCATTTCGGGGTCGACTGGATCGACCTCAGTCAGATACTCGCCAATGACCGGGCACTCGCCGTTCAGGTACCGGTTCCTGCCGACTCTCCGATCGAGTCTCAGACGATCGGCACGGCACACGAGGCCGGCTGGTTGTGGGACATCGGGCTTCCGACCCGACGGGGGATTGGCTGCGTCTATGCGTCCCGCTTTCTCGACGACGAGCGGGCGAGCGAAATCCTGCGCGATTATGTCGCGGGCGTCGCCGGCGAAGAGGCGGCGCAAGCATTGACGCCTCGATCCTTGTCGTTTCCGACGGGCCATCGAGCCGAGTTCTGGCGCGGCAATTGCCTGGCAATCGGGCTCAGCGCAGGCTTTGCCGAGCCCCTCGAAGCGTCGGCGATCGTGATGATCGAGCTTTCATTGAATGCGCTGATCGACAATTTTCCGGCCAGCATCGACATGCTGCCGCTTCACTCGGCGCGATTCAATGAGCTATTCCGGACGCGGTGGGACCGCGTAGTCCAGTTCCTGAAGCTGCACTATCTGCTGAGCTGCCGTGACGAGCCCTATTGGCGCGCGCAGCGCGATCCGGAGACCGTTCCGCCGCGCCTCGCCGATCTCGTCCGCTTGTGGCGCGACCAGCCACCATCGGCCTACGATCTGCCACTTGCCGAGGAGATCTTCCCGGCAGCAAGCTATCAATATGTTTATTATGGCATGGGCGGCTTGCCGCCGCGGCGTCTGCCTCGACCGCGCACATCCGTGAGGGCGCAGATGGAACAGCTGACGCAGCGCGGCCGCGCGCTGGTTGCGGCGCTGCCGAGCAACCGCGCCTATTTCAATGCACGCGCGACCAATGTTCCGAAGTCATTGGTGGATCGCGCATGAGCCGGCACGTGATCCTCACCGGCGAGGAGCATGGCACGCTTCGAGTCCGCACCGAGGCTTCGGGTGAGCTGGGGGACGCGGTGATGACGAGCTTCACCGTGCCGTTCGAATTTCGTCGAATTCAGCACGATTTTCCAATCCTGTTTCGCCGCGACATCGACACCGGGCGCTTCTCGGCGCTAGCGCTGCTCGGTTTCGAAAGCGGAGAAAACCTGTTCCTCCAGGACGGCCGCTGGATTGCCGATTACAAGCCTCTGGCCATGGCGATCCAGCCGTTCCTGCTCGGCCGTTCCGCGAGCGGTGATGGTCCAAGTCAGGTGCATATCGATCTCGACCATCCCCGCGTGTCGAATAATGAAGACGGCGTATTGCTGTTCGACTCGTCGGGAAGGCCGACGCCATTCGTCGAGCAAATTGGCGAGATGCTGAGCGAACTCGACGCCGGATATCGTGCCAGCGAAGGCTTCTTTGCGGCCCTCGATCGCTACGACCTGCTCGAGCCCTTTGCCCTCGACGTCGAACTCGAGGACGGCAGCAAGCACCGCATGGTTGGCTACCACCTGATCAATGAGGAGAGACTACGAACCCTTGAACCGGATGCGATCGCGGAACTCCACTCGGATGGGCACTTGATGCCGATCTTCATGGCACTGGCGTCACTATCGAACCTGCCCAAGCTGATCGCGCTTAAGAGCCGCGGTGATCGAAATGGCTGAAGCCGTGTCCCTGCGCCGCGAGATGCCCGCGACGGTAGAGGTTCAGGCGGACCCGGCGGAACTCGACGAGCGTCTGAGATCCTCGTCGAGTCCGTTCGTCGTTCGTGGCATTGCCCGCGACTGGCCGCTCGTCAGGTCCGGCCTCGAAGAGGGTGGAGGCGGGGCGCGGACCTATCTTCTACGACACGCTCGCAAGCGGCAGTTCGAAGTCAATATCGGCCAGCCCGGAGCAGGTGGCCGCCTGTTCTACGACGAGCAGATGCGGATGAATTTCCGCATGGGCCGAGCAACGCTGGCTGACATATTTGCGGGCATCGATGCGAATTTGGACAAGCCGGATGCTCCCGTCATCTACTTCTCGTCGCTGAACATTCACGATTATTTCGATGGGCTCCATGAAGCCAACCATCTCGACCTGTTCGGGCGCGAGACTCGCGACAGCATTTGGATCGGCACTCGGACCGAGATAGCCGCTCACAACGATATTCCGGATAATCTCGCCGTTTGCGCGGTCGGCAAGCGCCGCTTCACGCTGTTTCCGCCGGAGGCCTTCGGGGATCTTTACCTGGGGCCCCTGGAGAACACGCCGGCGGGACGAGCCGTGAGCATGGTCGACTTCTCTAATCCCGACTTCAATCGCTTCCCGCGTTTCGGGCGGGCACTGGAGCAAGCGCAGGTCGCGGAGCTGGGGCCGGGGGACGCCCTATTCATCCCCTCCCAGTGGTTCCATCACGTCGTCGGACTCGATAACTTCAATGTTCTCGTCAATTACTGGTGGCGGGACACGCCGCGTTTCCTGGGCGATCCCGAGCTTGCGCTGTTGCATGCGATACTCGCCGTCCGCGACTTACCCGACGACGTCCGGCATCGTTGGAAGGCACTCTTCGATCATTACGTGTTCACCGCTGGCACTGCTTCGACCGCGCACCTGCCCGAGGGCACCCGCGGCATCCTCGACCCGCTCAACAGCGAAAGCGCCGGGCGCCTGCGGGCTTATCTCCTCAGGAGCCTCTCCAAGTGAGGGACTGGCCGCTGCGCAGGATCGTAATCGCCGGAGGCGGCACTGCGGGATGGATGGCCGCGGCTGCGCTGGGGAAGACTCTTGGTGACTTCGCTCAGATCACTCTCATCGAATCCGATGCAATCGGCACGATTGGCGTGGGCGAGAGCACGATCCCGCCCATCCGAACGTTCAACAACCTGCTCGGCATCGACGAAGCCGAATTCATGCGGGAGACACAGGCGACCTTCAAGCTCGGCATCGAGTTCGACAACTGGGGGCAGGTTGGCGATCGTTATTTCCACAGCTTCGGGACTACCGGCAAAGACCATTGGTCGGCCGGGTTCCAACATTTCTGGCTGAACGGCCGCGACAGAGGCCATGACGAACCTTACGCCGATTATTGCGTGGAGCTTGTCGCGGCCTGGGCAGGCAAGTTCGCCCATCTTCCAGGCGACGGCCTAAATTACGCCTACCAGCTAGATTCCACCCTGTACGCCAGGTTCCTCCGACGGCTCGCCGAACGCGAAGGCGTCGTCAGGCAGGAAGGCAGAATCGCGTCAGTGCAATCGGGCGAACACTCGCGGATCGCGTCGGTTACGCTGGACAGCGGGCAAGTCGTTGAAGGCGACATTTTCCTCGATTGCACAGGATTTCGGGCACTCCTCATCGGCGAGGCGCTAGGCGAGGCATTCGAGGATTGGACCCACTGGCTTCCCTGCGATCGCGCAATCGCGATCCAGACGGAGTCGGTCGACGCGGCAGTCCCCTACACCCGCGCAATCGCGCATGACTCCGGGTGGCGGTGGCGAATTCCCCTGCAACACCGGACGGGTAACGGCATCGTCTATTCCAGCGCGTATCTTGATGACGAAGCAGCGCTGGAGCGGCTGCTGCGCGACGTCGAAGGCGAGCCAAGGACCGAGCCCAATCGACTTCGTTTCAAGGCGGGCGCACGGCAACGTCAGTGGGTTGGCAACTGCATCGCAGTGGGTCTGTCCGGCGGTTTCATGGAGCCGCTGGAGTCGACCAGCATCCACTTGATCCAGCGGGCGGTGCTTCGGCTAATCCGTATGCTGCCAATGGCGAAGGTGAGCGAGCGCGATGTCGCCGAGTTCAACGATCAGCACATGCAGGACATGCTGCAAATCCGGGATTTTCTCATCCTTCACTATAAAGCCACCGAGCGTCAGGACAGCGACTTCTGGCGGACCGTCGCCGGCATGTCCGTGCCGGATAGCCTGACCCAGAAGATCGAACTTTTCCGCGAAACCGGTCGCGTGTTCCGACGCAATGAGGAGCTGTTTCAGGAGAACAGCTGGGTCCAGGTCATGATGGGGCAGCGCATTTTTCCCAGTGCGTACCACCCCATTGCGGCCAAGCTCACTGACGAGGAACTAAGCCGCTTTCTGGCGACGATCAGAGATCAGATTGCGCGGACCGTAGCATCGTTGCCCGAGCACCATGCTTATGTGGCCCGTTATTGTGGGCAAGGGCGGCCGGCGGCGAGCGCGGCATAGCGGGAATGGACGGCCTGAGCTCGACAAAGAGAAAGACCAAGAGCGCCTCCGCCCGGACGCGGCGACGTCAATCCGTGACTATCAAACATGTCGCCGCGGACGCAGGCGTATCGCTGCAGACCGTTAGCCGAGTGATCAATGACGATGCGAGCGTCAGCCCGGCGATGCGCAGGCGCGTCCAAGCGTCGATCGACCGGCTCGGTTACGTGCCGTCGATCGCAGCGCAGCGCATGAGCGGTTCCCGATCCTACATCATACTTGCGGTCAACGATCGCGAGCGGACGATCGCTGACTGGAACGCGCGGCAGGGGGTCGACTGGGTCGACCAGATGCTTCTTGGAGGAATGTTGAAATGCGCGGAGCTCGGTTATCGGATGATGATCGAGCTCGTCGACACGCACAATGACCATGTCGAAAGGGAGCTGCGAGCGACGATCGCGGCGCTTCAGCCCGACGGCGTGATCCTAACTCCGCCGCACTCGGAAAATGTGCTGATCACAAGCTTGCTCGCCGACCAAAAAATACCGTTCGCGCGGATCGGCTCGATCGCAACGGGACCAGGCATCCCGCTGACGATGGATGACGAGCGCGCCGCGCGTCTAGCCGCCGAGCATCTTATCGGCCTCGGGCATCGCCGCATCGGATTCATCAAAGGATCGGACGAGTACGCGCTGAGCGAGTGGCGCGTTGAGGGGTGGCGGAAAGCGATGCGCGCTGCCAAACTCGGTCACGCCAACCTGCTTGCAGGAGGCGACTTCAGCTACGCTTCTGGAGAGAATGCCGCCCGTAAGCTGCTTGCAATGAAAGATCCGCCAACGGCTATCATTGCGAGCAACGACCAGATGGCGCTTGCTTGCCTCGAAGTCGCGCGCGAGCTCGGGCTTGGCGTGCCGAGCGACCTGTCGCTGATCAGCTTTGACGATACTCCAATCGTTCGCTTCACCCTGCCGCCGCTGACCGCCATTGACCAGCCGATCGCAGCCACGGCTTCGCGTGCGGTGGAACTCATCATCGCGGCCCAACGCGGCGAGCCGTTGCCCGAGTCACCAGTGGTGATTCCCGCGTCACTCGTAATCCGCCAGTCGACCGGCCTCGCACCGGCCAGACGCGCTCAGTGAAAGATCAATCGGACGCGCCGGCCGAACTGAAACGTTTCATGCTTCTGTTCGCGCTCGCCTGGGCCGGCGGTGCCGTCGCCTATGTTCCATTCCTCACCATCCTGCTGCCTTTGCGCGTCATCGGCCTAGCAGGCGGATCGAGCGTTCAGCTGCTGGCGCTCATGACCCTTTGCGGTGCGGTTGCCGCAAGCGCGGGCAACATTCTGTTCGGTTGGTTGAGTGATCTAACGGGAAGGCGCTTACCGTGGGTTGCGGTCGGTCTGGGCCTCACTGTGGTTCTCCTCCTCGCCGTTCCACTTGCGCGAAGGCCGGCAGCGCTAATCGCCCTCGTCGTCTGTTGGCAACTCGCGCTCAACATGATGCTCGGGCCCCTATCCGCGCTAGCGGCCGACAATGTGCCGCCGGGCAAGACCGGGATGCTCGGCGGACTGATGGCGTTGTCGCCAGCATTCGGGGCACTTTCCGGCGTGATCGTGACTATCCGCGGCCTTGCCGGCGCTGACCAACGCTTGGGACTCGTCGCGTTGATGGTCGCTTCTTGCGTCGTTCCGCTGTTGCTGTTCGCGCGAGGCAACGAGCGAACATTACCGAGCGGCCGTGCGGCGACCGACGAGCGCCACCCGTTTCCCTTCCTGATGTGGTTTGCCAGGCTGCTGGTGCAGATCGCCGAGGCCGCACTGTTCGCCTATCTCCTGTTGTATTTTCGCTCGCTCGATGCAGCCGTGGAGGAAAGCCGTATCGCGCGTCT
>Ga0207644_10000213_pt1 | contig 40008 bp, 33 predicted proteins | sample KBSS73metaG_FD_184326 | JGI IMG/M metagenome (GOLD analysis project Ga0207644, IMG submission 184326) | Switchgrass rhizosphere microbial communities from Kellogg Biological Station, Michigan, USA - KBS S7-3 metaG (SPAdes) (version 2) | ecosystem: Host-associated > Plants > Roots > Rhizosphere... | reverse complement strand
CCACCTTGTCGAGCGTCACCTGCCCGTCGCCGGCCATGGCCACGCTGCCGTCGCGACGGACGGAGAGGATCGTTGTCATGGAGTCCATGATTCCAGAGGGGGGCGGGAGCGTCAAGGAACGGCGGCGGTGCGCGGCGCGGGCGAAGGGACGGGGTACCGCTGTGCCATAAGTCCGCCGAGGGGGGCGCAGGGCTCCTCGGGGGGACCGTTCGCAGGCAGGCTGAGGAAATAGGGCCTGCTCACTCCGATCGGGTTAAGCGAGTGCTCGTGATGGATACGGGCCAACGCTTAACCCTCACGCCCCCCTCAGGAGCCCTGCGCCCCCCTCGGCGGACGCGGTGCCGCTCGGTGCATGCAATTCCTTCGTTGAACCGTGACGCTCCGGCGGGGGGGAGTTAATAATAGGGAGATGCTCGAGATTCGGAAGGAGTCACTGGAGTCGGAGGCGGCTACTCGGTTGATCGGGGCTCTCAACGTCGAGTTGCGGGGGGCGTATCCGGAGCCGGGGGCCAATCATTTCCGGCTGGACGCGGAAGAGATCGGGGAGGGTCGAGGCGCTTTCGTGGTCGCGTACGAGGACGGCCGAGCCGTCGGGTGCGGCGGCCTGCGCAAGCTCGACGAGGAGACCGCCGAGCTGAAGAGGATGTACGTGACACCCGAGGCGCGCGGAAGAGGCATCGGGAAAGCCGTGCTGGAAATGCTCGAGGAGGAAGCGCGGAAGCTCCAAGTGAACCGCATCGTGCTCGAGACCGGCATACGTCAAACAGCCGCGGCAGCCATGTACCACCGTGCGGGCTACCGGAACATCGAACCCTACGGCGAGTACGTCCTCTCCGCAGCCACAAGCATCTGCATGGAGAAGGTTTTTTAGACGTACCGCGCGCAAGGCTCCTTAGGGGCGTGAGGTCAACGTTGGCGCCGCGAGCATCTGCATGGCCAAGCTTTTTCAAGCGCACCGCGTCCGCCGAGGGGGGCGCAGGGTTCCTGAGGGGGGCGTGAGGGTTAAGCGTTGGCCCGTATCCATCACGAGCACTCGCTTAACCCGATCGGAGTGAGCAGGCCCTATTTCATCAGCCTGCCTGCGAACGGTCCCCCCGAGGAGCCCGGCGCCCCCCTCGGCGGACTGGTGGCACCACCGATCCCTTGGCCCACGGGTGGCACAGCTTGTCCTCAGTGGACCCGCGCTACCCCCGCGCTTCCCGAGTGGACCCCACACGCACCCGCGCATCGACAATCAGGGATTTCGCTCGCTTCGGCGCCACGATCATGGGATTGATGTCGATCTCCTGGATCTCGTCGAAGGCACCGACGAGCGCCGAGAGCCGCAGCAGGCAGCTTTCGAGAATCGCAAGATCCGATTCCGCCTCGCCGCGCACCCCCGCGAGGAGCGGATAGCCCCGGATGGACGTGATCATCTCGCGCGCCTGGACGTCGGTGAGGGGATGGACGCGCACGGCGACGTCGCGCAGGACCTCCACGTGGATCCCCCCGAGGCCGAACATCAGGAGCGGCCCGTATTGGGGATCGCGCGTCATGCCGAGGATGACCTCGTGCCCGCCGCGCACCATCTTCTGGACCTTCACCGCCAGGCCCTTGTACTTCCCTCCGAGACGCGCCGCGATGTCGGCGTGGGCGCGGTAGACCTCGTCGGCGTTGCGCAGGTCCACCTTGACGCCGCCCGCGTCCGTCTTGTGCAGGAGCGCGGCGGATTCCGCCTTGAGGACCACCGGATAGCCCAGCTCGTGCGCGGCGGAGATCGCGCCTTCGGCGCTCGTCACGATCCGCGACGGCGCGAAAGGGAGCCCGACCGCACGAAGCAGCGCCTCGGCGGCGTCTCCCGGCAGCCACCCATCGCGGCCGGCGGAGGCGATGGCGGCACGCGCGTTGCGCCGGTCGATCGGGAACGCGCGCGCGCGGCCCAGCGGCCGGTCGCGCAGCTCGCGATAGCGGTTCATCGCGCCGAGCGCGAGCGCCGCTTCTTCGGGGAAGCGATAGACGGGGATCCCCGCGGCGCGGATCTCCTCGCTTCCCGCGGTCCCTTCCTTCCCCATGAAGCATGCGACGATCGTCTTGCGCGAGCCCTTCGCCGCGCGCACGATCGATCGGGCCATCTCCTCGGGGTTCACGATCACCGGCGAGACGAAGATCGCGATCACGGCGTCGATCGCGGCATCGGCGAGCACGAGCCGCAGCGACGCCTCGTAGCGCTCGGGGGTCGCGCTGGCGATGAGGTCCACGGGATTGCCCAGGCTCGCCTCGGGCGGGAGGATCTTGCGCAGCCGCGCGCGCGTGCGCGCCGTGAGCGCGGGGAGGCCGAGCCCCTGCGCGGCGCACGCGTCGGTCGCGAGGATGCCGGGGCCGCCGGCGTTCGTGACGATGCCGACGCGTCCCCCGCGCGGGATCGGCTGCAGGGCGAAGGACGTCGCGAGCGTGAACAGCTCCTCCATCGTGGAGACGCGCAGGACACCGCTCTGCTCGAGCAGCGACGCGACGGCCACGTCGCGCCCGACGATCGAGCCCGTGTGCGAGGAGGCGGCGCGCGCCCCCGCCTCGGAGCGGCCCGATTTGACCGTGAGGATCGGCTTGCGGCGGCTGATACGGCGCGCGAGCTGCGCGAAGCGCCCCGGGCTGTCGAACGATTCCAGGTACATGAGGATGAGACGGACCTCGGGGTCGTGCTCCCAGTACTCAAGCAGGTCGTTGCCCGACACGTCCGTCTTGTTCCCCATGCTCACGAACATCGAGATTCCCAGGCCCAGAGAGCGCGCATTGGCGAGGATCGCCTCGCCCAGCGCCCCGCTCTGGCTGACGAACGCCGCTCCCCCCCGCTCGGGGGTCGTGGCCGCGAACGTGGCGTTGAGCCGCACGGAGGGCTCGGTGTTGACGACGCCCATGCAGTTCGGGCCGACCATCCGCATGCCGTGGCGCACGAGGATCTTCTCGAGACGCTTCTCCAGCGCCGCGCCCTCGGGCCCCACTTCCTTGAAGCCCGCGGTGATCGTCACGATCCCCTTGATCCCCTTGCGGCCGCACGCTTCGAGGACCCCGGGGACCTCGTCGCGCGGCACCACGATCACCGCGAGGTCGACGTCGTCGGGCACGTCCGCGACGCGCCGGTAGCACTTCATCGACGCGACGGTGTCCGCCTTGGGGTTCACGGGGAACACCTTGCCCGCGTACTCGAACTCGATCAGGTTGCGGATGACCTCGCGGCCGATGCTGGAGGGGCGGCGTGAGGCGCCGATCACGGCGACGGCGCGCGGGCGGAAGATCGCGTCGAGTGAATGACGGGCCATGAGCGGGGGATTGTATCAACGGGGCGCCCCCTCTCCGCGCGCGGCCCGTGCTTGCTAGAATCGTCCCATGGACGGATTCGGACCCATCGGCCGCACGCTCGCGCTCGTCGGCGCGGCGATCCTCGTGATCGGCGTGGCCCTGATGCTCGCGGCGAAGATCCCTCACATGGGGCGCCTCCCCGGCGACTTCGTCTGGAAGCGCGGCGGGTTCACCTTCTACTTCCCTCTCGCGACATGCCTGATCCTGAGCCTTCTGGTGAGCACGGTCCTCTGGATCGTCCGCAAGTGACGGACGGCGCGGACCGGCCGCGCCGCGATCTCGATCTCGTGGTCTCGCTGGCCGCGCTCGCTCTGGGCGCTCCGGGCTGTTGGGGGCTCGCGCGGGGCCTGCCGATCGCGGACTGGCCCATCCCCGGCCATCCGCAGACGAGCGGCGAGATCGCGCTGAAGACGGTCGTGTATCTCTCGGGATTCCTGGCGTCGTACGGAGCGATCGGGGTCGTGTGGCGCTTCCTGGGCGGGGATTCGGACAGCCGCGGCGCGGCGGCGGGGAGTCTCGCGCCGCCCCCGTTCTCGCGCTCACGCCGCGAAGGCGCTGCGGCCGAAGGCGGAGGCGCGGGGAGCGACCCGGATGCCTCCGAAGGCCCCGCTTCGATCGCCGAGCCCCTCTACGGCTTTCTTCCCGCCGCCGCGCAGCGGGCCCTCGCGCGGGAAACGGGCTATCAGCCCCTCCTCTTCACGAAGATCTCCATCCTCATGGAAACGGCGATCGGCGTTCTCCTCGCGGGATCGTGGGACGCGGGCTCCGTGACGGAGCCCATCGCGCCGGATGCGGCGCTGCGGATCGGCGCTGGCCTCTACCTGATGGCGGAATCGTTCCGCCGCTACCGGTGCTTCGCGCGCGGGGAGCCCTCCGGGACGCTCGCGGGGACGCTCGTCCACGGCGCGCTCCTTCCCCTGCGCGGCAGGAAGGGCAGCGCGTGATCGCGGCCGTTCCCGCCGACGCCCCGCGGGCCGCCCGGCCATGATCCGCGTGGGCACCGCGGGATGGACCTACGACGACTGGAACGGGGTCGTCTATCCCCGCCCCCGTCCGCGCGCCTTCGATCCTCTCGCGACGATGGCCGCGCTCTTCGACACGATCGAGATCAACGCGACGTTCTACCGCACGCCCGCCCCGTCGGCGGCCGAGGGGTGGGTCCGTCGCTCCGGCGCGAACCCGCGCTTCCGCTTTACGGCGAAGCTTCCGCAGGTCTTCACGCACGATCCCGGCCCGGATCCCGCGCAGGACGAACGGCTCTTCCGCGAGGCGATGGCGCCGATCCTCGAGGCCGGGCGGCTCGGCGCCGTCCTCGTTCAGTTCCCGCAGTCCTTCCACGAAGGGCCGGACGAGGCCGCGTATCTCGAGAAGCTGCTCGCGCGCTTCGAGGACCTGCCGCTCGTCGTCGAGTTCCGTCACGCGGCGTGGGCGCGCCCCGAGACGCTCGAGCGGCTCGCGCGGCACGGCGCGGGGTTCTGCAACATCGACCAGCCGCGCCTCGGCAAGACGCTCCCGCCGACCGCGTTCGTGACCGGCCGCGTCGCCTACGTCCGCTTCCACGGCCGCAACGCGAAGGCCTGGTTCGCGGACGAGCCGTCGCTCCCTCCGCCCCCCGCGTCCGCCCCGCGCGAGCCCGGCGCGCCGCACGCGCGCGTTACCGGCGCGAAGGGCCGCGCGCGGGGCGAGTCCACCTCGCGCCGCGATCGCCGCTACGACTATCTCTACACCGAGCGCGAGCTCGCGCCGTGGGTCGCGTCGATCCGCTCGATCGCCGAGGAAGGGGCCGACACCTACGTGATCACGAACAACCACTTCCGCGGCAAGGCCGCGGTCAACGCCCTCCAGATCCGCGCCGCGCTCGAGGGCGGGCTCGTCACGGTCCCCGATCCTCTGCGCGCCGCCTATCCCGAGCTCGAGTCCATCGCCAGGCCGCCCGAGGACCGTCTCCTCTTCTGACGGGTCCAGGACGCCTGCTGAGGCGCCCGGCGCCATCTGCTAAACTCCGCCGCGGATGAGGATCTTTGAACCGGAAGAACCGCTCGATCCCGCCGACGAAGCGGCCGCGCCGGTCCCGTCCCCCGGGACCGGCGTCCCTGAAGTGCGCGGCTACATCGCTCCGGACGTCGCGCGGGGGCGCTCGCTCGGAATCTTCATTCTCTTCGCGGTCGACCTGGGGCTTGCCGGGCTCGCGCTCCTGGGCGTCCGGTTCCTGGGCGGCGCGCGCGGCTATCTCCTCGCCGACTCCCCCGACTTCGGCAGCGAGATGTCGGACGCGCTGGTCGGCCTGAAGGTCCTGGTCACGATCGCCTGGGCGCTCGCGGGCGGTTTCTTCCTCGCCGCGCTCGGCGCCTTGTCCCTCACGCGGCTGGGCTATCGCCTGGCCGCTCTCTGGGCGATCCTTCTCTGCGTCACGGTCGTGGGGATCCCGTACGGGGCGGGCGTTCTCGCCTATCTGCGCCGCCCCTCCACACACTCCCGCTTCTTCGACTGAGCGCGCAGAGGCCCCGATCGAGCCGCGGACGGCCGTCCCGCCCCGCTCAGGGAGCGTTGACGGGCGGAGGGACGGGGACTCCTTCGGCAGCGGGGGTCGCACCGGCGGCGGGCTCGGTGGGCGGCGCGGCGGGCTTCTTCAGCTTCCCGAGCGCGTCCTTCGCCTCGGGAACGTACCGGCTCGCGGGGTAGTCGCGGACGATCTTCTGGAGATAGATCTCCGCGTCCGCGTCGTTCCCGGCCTTCATCAAGCAGTAGCCGATGTTGTAGTACACGCCGTCGGTGGCGCTGTACGACGGGTAGTACTCGAGGATGTCCTTGAACCGCGCGACGGCGCCGTTCCACGCCTTGCGGCGGATGTAGAACCGGCCCACGTCGTAGTCGTGCTGGGCCAGCTTCTGGATGCAGAACTCGCGCATCTGCGAGGCGGACAGGACGTAGCGCCCGTGCGGGTCGAGCCGTGCGACCTTGTCGAACTCGTCCATGGCCTGCCGCGTGAAGCTCTGGTCCAGGTGCGGCTGGGGTGACTGCCTGAGGTAGCACACCCCGATCTGGAACTGGGCGTAGCTGGCCATCTCGTGCGAGGGATAGAAAGAGACGAACTGGGTGTACCGGCTCTGCGCCTCGATGAGGTTCTCGAGCCCCGTCTGATAGAAGTAGGAGTCCGCGATCGCGAGCTTGACGAGCGCGTCGAGCTCGGGAGGCGTGGCCTCGCGCGTGCCGACCTCGGTGAGGACCTTGCGCGCGGACTCGAACTTGCGCTGGTTGATCAGGGCCACGCCCTTCTCGTAGAGGGTCTGATTGGGCGTCGGGACGGGAACGGTCTTCGGCGCCTTCTTCCCGCCGCAGGACGCCCCGAAAGCCACCGCCGCCGCCAGTACCGCGACGGCGCACCACCTCGCCGCCGGCCTCACCCGCGCGCCTCCCCGGGCGCGACGAGGCCCTCGAGACGCTCCCGGACGTCCTGCGGAAGACGCCGCGGCCTTCCTTTTTCGTTCACCGCGGCATGCAGACTGAATCCCGTCGCGACCGGCTCGCCTCCGGGATGGCGCAGCAGGCGGTAGGCGAAGCGCACCTGGACGCCGGTCACTTCCGTCAGCTCGGTCTCGACGTCGACCTCCTCGTCGTAGCGGACCGGGGCGCGGTAGCGCGCGGCGGCCTCGATGACCGGCATGAAGAGCTGCTCCTCCTCGAGGGCCGCGTAGGGCATGCCCAGGTCGCGCAGAAGCTCCGTGCGCCCGATCTCGAACCAGACGAAGTAGTGGCTGTGATGGACGACCCCCATGCGATCGGTCTCGGGATAGCGCGCGCGCACGCGGACTCGGTGGCGTCCTGTCACGGCGCGCTCACCAGCGAGGCGAGCGCGCGGGCGGATCCGGCCGGATCGCCGCCCCCGTACACGGCCGAGCCCGCGACGAACCAGTCCGCTCCCGCGTCGGCGAGGCTCTTGATGTTGGACGTCCCGATGCCCCCGTCCACTTCGATCCGGGCGGTCAGGCGCCCCTCCTCGAGGCGGCGGCGCAGCTCGCGCACCTTGGAGAGGACGCCGGGGATGAACTTCTGCCCGCCGAATCCCGGATTGACGGACATCAAAAGGACGTAGTCGGCCTCGCCGAGGACGTCGGACAGGGTGGCGACGGGCGTCGCGGGATTGAGGACGACTCCCGCGAGCACGCCGCGCGCGCGGATGTGCGTGAGCGTCCGGTGCAGGTGGACCGCCGCCTCCTGGTGCACGGAGATCAGGTCGGCGCCCGCGTCCGCGAAGGCGTCCACCCAGCGATCGGGGTTCTCGATCATGAGATGGCAGTCGAGAGGGAGCGCCGTCGTCTTGCGGATGGATTCCACGATGGGCGGGCCGAGCGTGAGGTTCGGCACGAAGTGGCCGTCCATCACGTCCACGTGGACGAGACCGGCCCCGCCCTTCTCGATCGCGTGGATCTCCTCGCCGAGCCGCGCGAAGTCCGCGGAGAGGATCGAAGGGGCGATGAGCTTCCCGGAAGCGGGACGGACGGGAGTCCTCATCGGGCGACCACCAGCATCACGCTCTGGTGCTCCCTCACGGGCGAACCTTCCGTCGGCTGCTGTTCGAGGACGGTCCCGGACGTTCCCGCGGCGCCCTCGCGGCGCGTGAGCCCGACGCGGATCCCCGCGTCCTTCAGCATCGTACCGGCCTTGGCCGCCTCGAGCCCCCGCAGGGCCGGCATCACGTAGACGCGATCGCGCGCGCCGCCCGAGACGAGAAGGTCCACGGCGTCCCCCTTCTGGCGGCGCGCCCCGCCGGCGGGGCGCTGGGAGAGCACGACGTCCACCGCGGAGTCGAACGAGGGCGCGTAGGCGACGTCCCCGACGCGCAGACCCATCTGCTCGAGCACGAGCTGCGCCTTGCGCAGCGGCTGGCCCGACAGGACCGGCACATCGAGCGGGTCCTCGGCGAGGCTGACGAGCACCTTCACCACGCGCCCCGGACGCGTCTTGGATCCCGCGGGCGGGTCCTGCTCGAAGATCCTTCCGGCGGCGACCTTCGGCTCGACGCGCGTGCCCGCCACTTCGACGCGCAGCTCCATCTTCGCCGCCGCCGCTTCGGCCTCTTCCTGGGTCATCCGGTTCAGATCGGGAACCACGGTCTCGTGCCCGCGCATCGTGTAGACCATGATCGCGTACATGCCGGCGCCGGCCGCGACCGCCATGCCGGCGGCGACGAGAAACGTCCTGGCCGCGCGCCCGAAGAGCCCGGAGCGTGGGCGCGCCTTGTGCTCGGCATCGTTCTCCGCGCGCGCCTTGTCGCCCGCGCTGGGGTCGGATCCGGGTGTGTTCATCTCGCCTGAGACATCCGCAGGGGCTCCTCGTTTCGCTCGATTGTAGCGCGAATCATTCGGGCGCTCTTTCGATGGACGGCTTGCGGACGAGCGCCGCGAAGAAGCCGTCGGTCCCGTGCCGGTGCGGCCAGGTGCGCAGCCATCCCCGCGCATCGATCGCGCCGGCGATGTCCGCCGCTGCGCCGAGATGCTCCCTCGGATCGGCGGGATGTGCGCCGCTCCTCTCGAGGAACGCATCGACGACGGCGTCGCCTTCCTCGGGCTCGACCGAGCATACGGAGTACACGAGCCATCCCCCGGGGCGCAGGAGCCGGTATCCGGCGTCGAGCAGGCCCGACTGAAGAGCCGCCAGCTCCGCCAGCCGCTCCGGGGTGAGCCGCCAGCGGATCTCCGGATGGCGCCGCAGGACCCCCGTGCCGCTGCACGGGGCGTCCACGAGGACGCGGTCGAAGGAAGCGTCTGCTGCGGGCGCGCCCGCGGTGAGGTCGGCCGCGACGGCGCCGATCCGGTCGGGCGCGATGCGTCCCGCTCCCTCGAGAAGGCGCGCGAGGCGGTGCGGATGGAGGTCGAACGCCGCGACGCGGCCGGGCAGGGGCGGCGACGACGACGATGACGGCGACGACGACGGAAGCGACGACGGGGCGTCCATCGGTCCCGTCGCGAGGACGAACGCCTTGCCTCCGGGCGCGGCGCAGAGATCGGCGCTCACGCCGTCCCACGGAAGCGGGAACAGCAGCGGCACGATCTGCGAGCCTTCGTCCTGGATCCAGAACGCGCCCGACGCAAAGAGCGCCGTGCGCGCCGGCCGTCCCTCGAGGACGCGCAGCGCTCCGGGCGCGAGCGACCCCGGAGCCGTCCTCACGCCTTCGTCCGCCAGGCGCGCGGCGAGCTCCCCGAATGCCGGGTGGCGGGGATTCGGACGCAGCGACAGCGGCGGCGGGACGTTGTTCGCCGCCATCCACGCCCGGGCGTCCGCCTCGCCGAGCCGGGCGAGGGCGCGCGCGACCATCCACTCCGGATGGGAGAGACCGGTCGCGAGACGCCGGGCGAGACCCCGGGCGGGTTCCTTTGCGGAATCTTTCGCGCGATCTTTCGCGGGATCTTTCGCGCGATTCTTCGCGGGATCCGTCGCGGGCTCCTTCACGGGCTTCATCGCCGCCCCTGCGGCGAGCTTGCGCAGGACTGCGTTGACGAGGCCCGCGGCGCCCGGACCCGACGCGCGGCGCGCGATCGTGACCGATTCATCCACCGCCGCATGGGCGGGCACGCGATCGAGGTAGAGCAGCTGGTACGCGCCGACGCGCAGGGCCTCGCGCACGGCGGGATCCATCCCGCCGAGAGGCTTTCTCAAGAGTCCGCGCAGCGCGCCGTCCAGAGCGCCGCGCCAGCGCAGGACGCCGAGGACGATCTCGTGCAGGAGCGCGAGGTCGCGCGGGTCGAGCGCGCTCTCGTCGATCGACTCGAGCAGGCGCGACGCCCAGGCGTCCTCCTCGTGGACGCGCACGAGGATCTCGACCGCCCGCGCACGGGCGCTCGGCGCGCCCCGCGAGCCGCCCTTGCTTCCGGCTCCGCCGGATCTTTTCGAAGCGGAGAGCTTCGGGGTCACTAGCGTCCCGCGGGGGGCGCGGTGAAGCGATCCCCCACCCGCAGGTAGCGGCCCCGGATCGCCTCGGCGCCGAGAATGGCCCGGCGCCCTTCCGGCTGGATGCGGACGGCCTCGAGCACCGTCCCGCCGCCGCAGGCGATCTCGAGCGCGTCCCCGCGCGTACCGAGGACGCTCCCCGGCTCGGGCTCCGCGCCGGCGATTCTGACCTCGCCGGACGGATGGGCCGCGTCCGCTTCCGCCGGCTCCGCTTCGCGCGGGCGCGCCTCCACGATGCGGACCTTCCCCTTGATGCTCGTCGCCGACTGGCCCGGCCACGGGTCGAATCCGCGGATGCGCCGCTCGATGGCGGCGGCCGGAAGGCTCCAGTCGATCCACCCGTCCTCGGCCCTCAGCAGGGGCGCCATCGTCACGGCGCTGGGGTCCTGCGGTTGGGCTTCGAGCCGGTTCTCGTCGAGGTCCTCGAGCAGCGAGGCGAGAAGCTCCGCGCCCAGAGGCGCGAGGCGCGCTCCCAGCGCGGGGGCGTGCTCGCCTTCCTCGATCGGAACGCGCGCCTGGGCGAGGACCGGACCCGCGTCCATCTCCTCCGACATCTTCATGACGGTGACGCCGGTTTCCGACTCGCCGTTCGCGATCGCCCACTGCACGGGCGCCGCGCCGCGATACTTCGGCAGAAGAGAGAAGTGGATGTTGACCGCGCCGAGCGGCGGCAGATCCAGGACGCCCTTCGGGAGGATCCTGCCGTACGCCACGACGATCAGGAGGTCGGGGCGCTCCTGCGCGAGCCGCGACAGGAACTGCGATCCCCTCACGGTGTCCGGCTCGAGGATCGGAATCTTGCCGCGGGCGGCGGCCGCCGCGACGGGCGAAGGCGTGACCGCGCCTCCGCGGCCGCGCCGGCGGGTGGGCTGCGTCACGACGAGGGAGACGACGTTCCGGGTGGCCGTGAGAGCCGCGAGCGCGGGGACGGCCCACTCGGGCGTCCCGAAGAAGACGATCCTCATTACCCCGTCAAGGGCGGTCCGCGCGCGCGCGTCCCGTCGCCTCTCCCTCGGCCGGGGGCTCCGGCTCGGGCCAGTCGCCGGCCTTGCGCATCTTGCGGATCTTCCTCTTGATGAGGTCGCGCTTGAGCGCGCTCAGCCGGTCGATGAAGGTCACGCCGTCGAGATGGTCCGTCTCGTGCCGCAGCGCCCGCCCGAAGAGGCCGTCCCCGGAGATCTCGTATTCGCGCCCTTCGAGGTCTCGCGCCCGCACCCGCACCCAGGCCGGCGTTTCCACGCGCTCCGTGAAGCCGGGGAAGGAGAGACATCCTTCGTCCTCGGAGAACGTCCCCTGGGTCTCCAGCACGACCGGGTCCACGAGGACGATCTTGTGCCCCGTATCGGGCTTCTCCTCGCCGTCGCGGGTGTCGATGACCGCGAGGCGCAGCGGGATGCCGATCTGATTGGCGGCCAGGCCGACCCCGGGAGCGTCGTACATGGTCTCCCACATGTCGTCGACCAGCTTGCGGATATGATCCGTGATGTCGCCGACGAGCCGGGTCGGCGTCAGGAGCACGGGATCGGGGTACTTCACGATGGGTCGGACAGCCATGGCGGGCGAAACTAGCAGAGGGTCCCTGGGGTGTCAACGCCCGTTTTCGTCTCTTGGCGGGGACGGCGGCGCCCTCGGCAGGTGCCTGTCGCCTTCCTTGGGGCCGGGAGATGGCGCGCCGTTCCGCCCTTTCTCCCGCCGTACCATGGCACGCGCCTCGCAATTGTCCTCCCTGGCAAAACCTCGAAGGAGCGCCGCCGTGACCACGCCGATGACACAGGACCCGACCACGACGTACCTCCGGCGCCCCTTCGTCTCCCGCTCCCTGGCCCTGCTCCTCAGTGCGCTCGTCCTCGCTTGGGGCATACCCCTCGCCCCGTCCTCACGCGCCGATGGAGCGGATGGCGAGACCCCTGGGGATATGGCCGGAGACCCTGCCGGCGACGACACGGACACGCGCGACCCGGCCGAGAGCGCGCGGGTGCGCTTCCTGGAGGGCGATCTCAAGATCGAGCGTTACGACGACGACCAGGTGGACCTGGGCACGCTCAATGCGCCCGTATTCGCAGGGGACATCGTCACGACCGCGCACGGACGCGGGGAGATCCAGCTCGCGAGCGGTACGCTCGTGCGGCTCGACGAGAATTCCCGCGTGACCTTCCTCTCGCTGCCCGGCGGGGAGGGCGACACGGACACCGTGCTTCAGGTCTCCGAAGGCTCCGCCAACATCGAGATCCACGGCACGCTCTCGCGCCGCAAGGACTTCCGCGTGGACACGCCTTCGGCCTCGGTGTACCTGCTCGCGAGCGGACGCTACCGCATCGACGTCGAGGGGCGTTACAAGAAGACGCGGGCCTCCGCCTTCCGGGGCGTGGCCGAGGTGGTCGGCGACGACGGCAGCGTCATCCTGCGCAGCGGTCAGCGCAGCTTCGTGGGCGACAACGGCGAGCCCGAGGCCGCGCGCACTTTCAACACCGCGTCCGCCGACGCCTTCGACGGATGGGTCCTCGACCGCGACGAGCACTATCGCGTGGCGAGCTCCCGGCCCGAATCGAGCCACGGCCCGGACGCGGACACGGGCGGCGGCGAGGGCGGCTACTCCGGAGACGAGAGCGCCGCCCCCGACGAAGAGAGCCTTCCCGACCAGGTGCGTCCCTACAACAGCGAGCTGTCGTATTACGGATCGTGGTCCCACGTCGCGCCCTACGGATCGGTCTGGATCCCGGGAGGCGTGTCCGCGGGATGGCGTCCCTACTACAACGGCTACTGGTCCTACGGGCCCGGCGGGAACTTCTGGGTCTCCTACGATCCCTGGGGCTGGGCGCCCTATCACTACGGCCGGTGGGTCTTCGCCGTGGGCCATTGGTGCTGGGTCCCGGGCGGCATCTTCGCGCCCGCATGGGTCTCCTGGTACTACGGTCCGAGCTACTTCGGCTGGTGCCCGCTCGACTACTGGAACTATCCGTGCGCGCTGCGTTACGGATACGTCGGCTACGACTTCCACTGCTGGAATTTCGTCGGCTACCACAACATCTATCACCACAACGTGCGCCGCGTGTACGCCAACCCCGCCGCCGTGCGCGTGGACCTCAACAAGGGCGTCGTCGTGAACGGGAGGCCCGTGCCGATCCGGCCCTCGGACATCAGCGGCAACCGCATCGCGCCGCCCCTCATTCTCCAGAAGGCGCGCGACATGAAGCTCTCCCGCATCGACGTCAACGCCGAGCGCGCCTCGTCGAAGCGCTCGTTCCGCGACGGCGAGCGCGAGCAGATCGCCCGGCAGGCGGCCGGCATGCGCCGCATGTCTCCCGGCAACGGCCGCGACGCGGGCCAGGTGGGGCGACCCTCGAGCTCGGCGCGCGACGGCAAGGGCACGGGCGCGAGCCGCGAAGGACGCGATCAGGGATCGCGCGCAGGCCGCGAAGGGTCCGGCGGCAGGCCGCGCCCCGTACAGCCCGACGGTCCGCGCCAGCACGGCCCGCAGCGTTCCCCCGACAACGACCGCAACCGCGGGCACGGCGGCGGCAATGGCGGGGGACACGGCAAGCCCTCGCAGCGGAGCTACACCAACGACGATCTTCTTCCCGGCCGTCCACGCGCCTCATCGGACCCCAACGGGCGCGCGCCGCTCCCCTCGCGTCCCCGGTCGTCGTACGGACTCCCCGAGCGCGAGCCGCTCCCCTCTCGCCCGCGCAACGCGCCGGGATACGCGGAGCGGGGTCCGTCCGCGCCGCACGGCATGGATCGCCCGGACAGCCTCGATCGAGGGACCCAGCGGCCCGATCGCCGCATGATGGATACGTATCGCGGGCCCGGTGGGGGTGCGCAGCGCGCGCCGTCGGCTCCCCGCCAGGAGCCGCAGCCCCCTCCCTCTCCGCAGTACCGTCCGTCGCAGACGATGCGGCCGAGCGAGGGCCGCTCACAGCCCCACGCGAGCCGTCCCTCGTCCCCGCCGTCCTATTCCCCGGCGCAGCACCCTCACGAAGACAAGAGGAGAGGCTAGCTCGACGGTTTCTCGATCACCGTGCCGGGGGCCTCGAACGCCAGGATCTTCGCGCGCGCCTGAGCCGAAAGCTCTTTCGTGCGGCCCGCGGCGTAGTCGTACATGACCTGGACGGAGCGCGACGCAAAGACGACTTCACCGTCCGCCTTGCGCCACCCCTCGTAGAGGAACTCGAAGCTCTTGCGTCCGAGCGCGCTCGCGCGGATCCCGACGACGATGTCGTCCCCGGGGACGATCGGCGCGCGGAAGTCGATCTCGACCCGCGCCATGATGATGTCGACCCCGCGATAGTCGGTGAGGCCGAAGACATCGCGCCAGTAGCGCTCGCGCGCGATCTCGAGGTAGGTCAGGTAGACGGCGTTGTTGACGTGTCCCATCCCGTCGGTGTCGCGGAAGCGCACGGAGATCTCCGCGGTCGCGCGGTAGAGGGCGGCGCGATCCTGAGCCTGGGGATCCCTCCTGTCCGCCACCGCTCCCTCCTCAGGCTTCCATCAGCGTTTCGAGGTGCGCGGCCACCGAGCGGGGAAGGGCGCCCGGATCGTAGCCGCCCTCGAGCAGGGAGACGAGCCGCCCGTCGCAGCACTCGTCCGCGATCTTCATGACCTCGCGCGTCATGCCGCGGTAGCCATCCTCCGTCACGCGCATCCCGGCGAGCGGATCGGCCGCATGCGCGTCGAACCCCGCCGACACGAGCACGAAGTCGGGATCGAAGTCGAGCGCGTGGGGGCGCAGCACCTCGCGGAACGCCCGGAGGTACTCCGCATCGCCCCATCCCGCGGGCGCGGGCACGTTCAGGGTCGTCCCTTCGCCGCGGCCCCGGCCGCGCTCTCCCGCGGCGCCCGTTCCCGGATAGAACGGCCACTCGTGGATGCTGAAGTAGAAGACCGAAGGGTCGTCCTCGAACATGTGCTGCGTGCCGTTGCCGTGGTGTACGTCCCAGTCCACGATCAGCACCCGCTCGACGTCCTTCTTCTCGAGCATGCGCTTGGCCGCGATTGCGACGTTGTTGAACAGACAGAAGCCAAGCGCGACCGACCGCTCCGCGTGATGGCCGGGCGGGCGGACGAGGGCCATGCCGCTCGCGATGTCCCCCGCCCATACCGCCTCACAGGCGGCGACGCCGGCCCCTGCCGCCAGCAGCGCCGCGTCGTAGGAGGCGGGTCCGATCGCCGTGTCCATCGAGTCGATGAGGAGGTCGCCGCGCGCGCACGCCTCGCGCACGCGGTCGATGTAGTCGCCGTCGTGCACTGTCTCGATCCACGCGCGCGGGGCGGGCTTGGGCTCGACCGGGGACAGACGGTCCATCAGACCCGTCCGGCGGAGGTGATCGGTGATCCAGCGGAGGCGGTCCGGCCGCTCGGGATGTCCGGGACCGGTGTCGTGCGCGAGGAAGGCCGGGGAATACGAGATCCCCGTGGGGCGGGATGCGGACGGGCTCAACCCTGATCCTTGTCCTTGCTCTCCGTCATGCCCGAGAACCCCTTCTTGATCTCGACGTCCTTGGGGATCTCGATCTTGTAGACGCTCGAGGCGATCTGCGGGTTGAAGCGCACGTCGTCGAAGGCGATCGTCGTCGAATCGCCGTCCGGCTCGCAGTACTGCATGCGCACGGGCAGAGACGTGTCCTTGTTCACCCAGAGCCGCACTTCGGAAATGCGCTTCTTCACCATGCGCTTGCGCGGCGTGAGGATGAGCAGGTGCGTGCCGGCGATGCCGTTCGATTCGTCGAGATGGATGTCGTAGTACTTGAGCAGGTTCTTGCTCGGCTGGCCGATCGCGAGGACCTTCAGGAGGCGGTCGTGATAGAGCCCGATCGAAACGCGCTCGGCCTTGCGCTTCGAGGGGAAGTACGAGAGCAGCTCGTCCTTGCTGATCAGGAAGTAGCGGGGATCGGGATCGGTGTACTGCCAGAGGACGTCGTCGGGCTTCGTGTAGTAGAAGCGGCCCTTGGCGACGACCGGCTCCTTCAGGAGCTGGATCTCCTTGCGCTCCGTGAAGGAGGCCGTGAGGGTCCGCGTGGAGCCCTGCGTCTCGTCGAAGCGGACGAGGATCGCGTTGAGCTTCTCCTGCTCGGAGGTGCTGAGCGGGTTCGCCTTGTCCCTTGCCGGGGTCAGGGCGCCGGCCTGGAGCGCCAGCGCGGCCAGCAGCACGACGGGCAGGAGGGCACGGCGAAGAAAGGGTCTATCGGTCATTTTCGGTTCTTTTTCGCTCTCGTTGGATCTCGGAGCCGTTCAGCCGGGCCCGCACGTACGTCCCGGAATGGATTTTACCACGTCCCGTCGGGGGCCATCGGGGAACTGAATACAGCGCGAATCGACTGCGGCGAAGCGGACCGCGGCTCTAGAACTTGTAGCCGCCGGTCTTCACTTCCTCGTCGTGGATGCGGCGGCTGACATCCTGCCGGATCTCGATCCAGCGGTCCGGCGTGATGCGCAGGAAGGCCTCGACCACGCGGGGGTCGAACTGCCGGCCCGACCAGTCCAGGATCTCCTTGCGGGAGACCTCGTACGGCAGTCCCGTGCGGTACGGGCGTGTCGACGTCATCGCGTCGAACGTGTCCGCCACGGAGAAGATCCGCGCGCCGAGCGGGATCTGCTCTCCACGCAGCCCGCGCGGGTAGCCGGTCCCGTCGAAACGCTCCTGATGGCAGATCACGATGTCGCGGGGCTTCGAGAGGAAGCGGATACCCGCCAGCATCTGGTAGCCGAGCTCGGGATGCGTCCGCATGACCTCCCACTCCTCCGGGGTCAGCTTTGCCGGCTTGCGGAGGATGGCGTCGGGGATGCCGATCTTGCCGATGTCGTGCAGCAGCGCTCCGCGGCGGATCTCCGTCAGCTCCGGCTCGACGATGCCGAGCGCCAGAGCGATCTCCGCCGTGAACTCGACGACGCGCAGCGAGTGTCCCTGCGTTTCGGTGTCCCGCAGGTCCAGGGCCTGAACGAGCGCTTCGAGGGTGTCCTGGTATGTGTCCTGCAGCTCCGCGAAGAGCGTCGAGACTTCCTGGTTCTTGACCGTCAGCTCGCGGGTGCGCTCCTCGACCTTGGCTTCCAGATGGTGCTGGTACTCGCGGTTCTCGATGATCAGGCGGCGCTTCTCGAGGGTGCGCTCGACGGTGATCTTCACCTGCTCGAGGTTGAAGGGCTTCGTGAGGTAGTCGCTCGCGCCGTTGCGGATCGCGCGCAAGGCGACGTCGATGTCGACGACCGCCGTGATCATGATGACGTCGAGCTCGGGGTAGCGGTCGCGGACGACGCGGAGCAGCTCGGTCCCCGAGCCTCCCGGCATCTCGATATCGGTGAGTACCAGGTCGAAGGCGGATTTCTCGATCTGCTGGAGCGCCTCGGCCGCGTTGCCCGCGGCCGTCACCGAGTACCCCGCCATCTGCAGGCCCTCGGCCATCACTTCACGCACCGCGAGATCGTCGTCCACGACGAGGAGGCGGGTAGGTTTTCGCAACGTGTTTCTCCCCGATTGGGCGCCTCCGGCGACTCCCGGCGGCGCGTTTTCAATATAGTGTCCGCCCCGTTGATGTCGAGGGAGGGCAAAATATCACGGTTTTGAGGGCCTGCAGGCCTCGGAAGGCCGCGCTATGGCTTGGCCGCGAGCCAATCGGTGCCGGAGGCGATGTCCACGGTCAGGGGCACCGTGAACGGGGGGATCGTCTCCATCGCCTCGCGGATAACCTCTTCGAGCGCGGGCAGCTCGACCGTGGGCGACTCGAGAACCAGCTCGTCGTGCACCTGGATGAGGAGCCGCGCCGCCAGCCCGCGCTCGCGCAGGAGGCGGTGCAGGCGCACCATCGCGATCTTCATGAGGTCGGCCGCGGTCCCCTGGATCGTGGAGTTCACCGCCTGCCGGACGGCGAGCTGGCGCTGGAAGCGGCTCGTCGACGAGAGCTCGGGGAAGCGGCGCACGCGCCCGAAGAGCGTCGAGACGAAGCCGTCCCGCTCGGCGCGCGCGATCGTCCCGTCGATGTAGGCGCGGATCTTCGGGAAGCGACCGAAATACGACGCGATGAGCTCTTTCGCTTCGCCCATCGTGATGCCGAGATCGCGCGCGAGCCTCTGCGGCCCCATGCCATAGAGGATCCCGAAGTTGATGGTCTTCGCGGCGCGGCGCTGATCGCCGGTCACGGACGCGTAGGGCACGTTGTAGATGCGGGCGGCGGTGAGGCGGTGGATGTCCTCGCCGCGCTCGAACGTCGCGATGAGGTCCGGGTCGGCCGACTGGTGCGCCATGACGCGCAGCTCGACCTGCGAGTAGTCCGCCGAGACCAGCGACCAGCCCTCCTGCGGGACGAAGGCCGCGCGGATCTTGCGCCCTTCGGCGGTGCGCACGGGGATGTTCTGGAGGTTCGGGTCGCTGCTCGACAGGCGTCCCGTCACCGCGCCGGTGGGATGGAACGACGTGTGGACGCGGCCCGTCTCCGGGTTCACGAGCGCCTGCAGCGCGTCCACGTAGGTGGAGCGCAGCTTCGCCAGCACCCGGTAGTCGCGCACGCGCGCCGGAAGCGGATGACGCTCCGCGAGGACCTCGAGGTCCTCGTCGCGGGTCGAGGCCACGCCGCTCTTCGCGGTCTTGCTCACCGGCGACAGGCCCAGCTCCTCGAAGAGGATGGCGCCGAGCTGGCGCGGGGAGTCGATGTTGAACTCGCGCCCCGCGAGCTTCTGGATCTCGGCGCGCAGGAGCGTGATCTGCTCTCCCATCTCGCTCGAGAGGCGCTGCAGCAGGGGGACGTCGATCCGGACCCCCGTCGTCTCCATCGACACGAGGACCTCGATGAGCGGCATGTCGATCCCGGTGAAGACGGCGCGCAGGTTCTCGGCTCCGAGCTTCCGGTCGAGGATCTCGGCCAGGCGCAGCGTCACGTCCGCGTCGTGTCCGGAATAGAGCGCCGCGCGCTGCACGTCGACGCCGTCGAACGACGTCTGCTTCCCGCCCCGGCCGGAGGTCTCGGCATAGGGCGTCCTGTAGTCGGCGAGATACTCGCGCGCGAGGCTCGCGAGACCGTACGAGAGCCGGTCCGATTCGAGTATGAAAGCGGCGATCATCGTGTCGAAGTCGAACCCCGACGGGTGTGCTCCCGCGCGGCGGAGGACCTCGATGTCGTACTTCACGTTCTGCCCCGCGATCCCGTTTCCGCGCGCGAAAAGCGGCGCGAGGAGGGCGAGCGTCTCCGGAACCGCGGGCTGCGCGGGAGCGCCCAGATAGCGGTGCCCGAGCGGGACGTAGATCGCGCTGCCGGGCTGCCACGCGAGCGAGATCCCGACGAGCTGCGCCCGCATCGGGTCCGGAGACGTCGTTTCGGTGTCGAGGGCGACGCGCGGCGCCGCGAGGATCGCGGGAAGCAGCGAGGCGAGCTCGCGCAGGTCCGTCACCGCGCGGTAGCGCTCGTCCGCCGAAGCGAGGACTTCGAGGCTCCCCTCCGACCCGGCGTCGTCCTGCAGCGCCGCGGGAAGTCCGGGGGCGTCCTCGATCGCTCCGGGCTCGCCCGCGGCCTCGTGGCCCTCCGCTTCGGCGGACGGGCGATCGTCCGCGGCGAGCACATGGGCGCCCCCGGACGCGGCGGCCGCCGCGGGCTTCGCGGGTGGATCGTCCCAGGAGAGGAGCGAGAGCTGGCCCTGCGCGGGCTTCTTCGCCGTCTTCCCTGCCGCGGCGGTCGCACCCTCGGGCGCCGGCGCGGGAGGCGCCGAGGCGGACGCGCCACCCAGCGCGGCGCGCGCCGCGCGCGTGCCCGGCCTCGGCGAGGCCGTCGCGAGGCCCTCCACGTCGCGCAGGAGCATCCCGAAGGCCAGGAGCTCGAAGACCTTCTTGAGGACGTCCCTGTCGGGGGCCTCGGTCCAGACGTCGTCGAGGTCCAGATCGATCGGCGCGTCGGTCCGGATCGTCGCCAGCTCCTTCGAGAAGAGCGCCAGCTCCGGGTGCTCGCGCAGACCGCTGCGGTACGCCGCGCGCGTGATCTCGTCTTCCTTCTTCGCCGCCTCGATCACCGCCTCGACCGAGCCGTACTTGCGGATCAGGTCCTTCGCGCCCTTCTCGCCGATCCCCGGCACGCCGGGGATGTTGTCGGAGGTGTCCCCCATGAGCGCGAGGACGTCCACGACCTGCCGCGGCGGCACGCCGAACTCGCGCTCGATGACCTTTTCGTCCATCAGGAGGTAGCCGCCGGACTTCCCGGTCTCGGTCTTGTGCGGGTTGAGGATCGAGATCCCGTCTCCGACGAGCTGGAAGAGGTCCTTGTCCGCGGTGACGAGCCGCACCGAGAGCCCCTTCGCGCGCGCGCGGTGCGCGAGCGTGCCGATGAGGTCGTCGGCCTCGAAGCCCTCCGCCTCGAGCACGGGGATCCCCAGCGCGCGCCCGCAGACGAGACGCGCGAGCGGGTACTGCACGTGGATCTCCTCGGGCGTCGCGGGCCGTGTCGCCTTGTAGCCGGCCAGCCGCGGCGCGAGATCCGGGTGGCTCTCGACGAACGTCGTGTAGTGGTCGTCCCGGTGGACGCGCCCCGGCAGGTCGAACGCCACGCCCATCAGCGCCGGGCGCTCCTCGCGGATCAGCTTCACGAGGACCGACGCCAGACCCCGCGCCGCGTTCGTCGGAAGCCGGTCGCGCGCCGGATCGCGCAGCCAGCTCAGCGCCGAGTCCGCGACGCCGGACGGCTCGCGTCCCGTCCCCGCGCCCGCGAGCAGCATCTCCTCGAGCGGCGCGCGGTTCCTCTGGTACGACTCCCCCGTGACCGCCATGCTGCGCGGCAGCGCATGGAAGGCGCGGAACAGCAGGTACGTGCCGTCCACGAGGTAGAGCGTGCGTTCGGAAGCCATGACGGGATCAGGCGCCAGTGTACCCGAACGGACGCGCGCCGCCGCCCTTCCGACCGTGCCCTCGAGCGCCTTGCGCTCGGCCTGAAGAAGGAAGCGGAGTCGGGTGCGTCCTAGGAACGCGCCCCGTCCTCGAAGAACCGGCGCGCCTGCTCGATGTCCGTGACGACCGGGAAGGGCGGGATGGACGCCAGGAGCGTCCTGCCGTAGCCGCGCGTGCGCAGGCGCGAGTCGAGGACGGCGAGGATGCCGCGGTCGGAGCGGTTCCTGATGAGGCGGCCAAGCCCCTGCTTGAGCTCGATGGCGGCGGCGGGGACCTGGTATTCGTCGAAGGGCTCGCCGCCGAGCGCCTTGATGCGCGCGATGCGCGCGGCGACGAGCGGGTCGCTGGGGACGTCGAACGGGATCCGATCGATCACGACGAGCGAGAGCGCGTCCCCCGCGACGTCCACGCCGTGCCAGAACGAGGCGGCGCCCAGGAGCACGGCCCCCTTGCGGCGGCGGAACTCGTCGAGCAGGCGCGCCTTGGGCATGGCGCCCTGGACGAGCAGCGGATGGCGCGCGCGCGCGTGAAGCGCTTCCTCCACGCGCCTCAGCTCCGCGTAGGACGTGAAGAGGAGGAACGCGCGCCCCTTGCTGATCTCGAGGAGCGATTCGATCTCGCGCAGCATCCGCTCGTTGTACGCGGCGCTGCGCGGCTCGGGCATGGCGTTCGGCAGGTAGAGGACCGCCTGCGTCCTGTAATCGAACGGGGACGGTACGATCCGCTCCTCCGCGCCCTCGATGCCGGTGCGGTCCCGCACATAGGAGAAGTCGCCGCCGACGGAGAGCGTCGCGGAGGTCATCACCGCGGCCGAGACGTTCGCGAAGAGCGTTTCGTCCAGGATCCTGCTGACGTCCACGGGCGAGGCGCTCACGGTGACGGACCGCCCGCGGACCTCGGTCCAGTAGACGTAGTCCTCGTCGTCACCGCGGCACGCGGTCTCGAGCGCTCCGAGAAGCTCGCGGCACCGCCTCTCCAGCGCGACGGTCTCGTCGTTGACGGGGCTGACCTCCTGCACCGCCGAGCGCACGCGCTCGAGCGCCGCCTTGAGCCCCTCGAGACGATCCCTCCAGCCCGGATCGCGCAGCGCCTCCCCGAGAGGGCGGCGTCCCTGCGCGAGCGCGAGCGGGCCGAAGAAGCCGTCGGCTGAGACGCGCAGCGCCTGCGCCTCGAGGATGTCGTTGCCGCCCGCGCCGGCAAGACCGCCGCGCCTGGGACGGCGCGCACGGCGCCGCCGGCCCCCCGGCGTCCCCTCCTCGTCCTCGGTCCCCGGTGCGGGGCCGCCTCCCCTGCCTGCGTCCGCGTCCGCCCTTCCCCCGCGAGGACCGCCGACCCCGCCGCGTCCGAGCACGCGCGCGGCGTCGTCGGCCAGTTCCAGGACCCGGCCGCTGGAGCACGCGACGCCGAAGAAGAGGGTGGCGACCTCCTCGACGAGGTGCGCCTCGTCGAAGATCACTGCGTCGTAGTCGGGAAGGACCTTGCCGAATGCGTCCTCGCGCAGGGCGAGGTCCGCGAAGAAGAGATGATGGTTCACGACGACGATCTGGGATTCCGCGGCGCGCCGGCGGACCTTCGTGAGCCAGCACTCCTCGTAGTCCTCGCACTTCTGTCCCGTGCAGGTGTCGGCGCGCGCGTTGATGCGCCGCCAGAAGCTCGCGTCCTCCGGAAGCCCCTCGATCTCGCCTCGGTCGCCGGTCGCGGTGCCGGGCGCCCAGTCGCGCACGCGCTCGTAGGCCTCCCCTTCCTGGATCGTCGGGAGGAGCGGGTCGCGGTCGTAGTCGTGGAAGCGGCGCAGGCAGAGATAGTTGTCGCGTCCCTTGACGGCGGTGGCGGTGACGGGGATCCCGAGCCTTTCGACGACGAAGGGGAGGTCCTTCTCGACGATCTGGTCCTGGAGGTTCTTCGTCCCCGTGGAGACGACGACGCGCCGTCCGGAGAGCGCCGCGGGGACGAGGTACGCGAGCGTCTTGCCGACGCCGGTCCCCGCCTCGATCAAGAGCCGCCTGCCCTCCCGCAGCGCGTCCTCGACCGCGAGGGCCATCTCCTCCTGGCCCGCCCGGCGCTCGTACGACGGATGCGCCGTCGCGAGCCGTCCGCCCGCGCGGAAGACGTCGTCGGTCCGAAGGGTCCCGCGCGCGAAGGTCCGCGGGCGCGGCTCGGAGCGGGGCTCCGAGACCCCGGTGTCGTGAGAGAAGGAATCGCGGTGGGGGACATCCGGAGGGATCCCCGGCCCCATGTCCCAACCGGAAGCCACGGCTCTATCTCGCGGGCGCGAGGCGCGAGGCGTAGAGAGGGAAGCGCGCGGTGAGCTTGGCGACCTCCGCGCGGACCCCGGCCCGAACGCCCTCGTCCTCGGCCGCGGAGAGCACCTGCACGATGAGCCCGCCGATCGTCTTCATCTCGGCGACGCCCATCCCGCGGGTCGTCATGGCCGGCGTTCCGATCCGGATCCCGCCCGCCGTCAGGGGCGGCAGGGTGTCGAACGGAATCGCGTTCTTGTTGACGGTGATCCCAGAGTCCTCGAGCGCCTTCTCCGCGACCTTTCCCGTGAGCCCCTTCGAGGCGACGTCCACGAGGAAGAGATGGTTGTCCGTTCCGCCCGAGACGATCCGGAACCCGCCCTCGGCGACCGCCGCGGCGAGGGCGCGCGCGTTCGCGACGATCTGCTTCTGGTATTCCTTGAAGGAGGGCTGGAGCGCCTCCCGGAACGCGACCGCCTTGGCGGCGATGATGTGGATGTGAGGCCCGCCCTGGATCCCCGGGAACACGACGCGGTCGAGGTCCTTCGCGTACTCCTTGCGGCAGAGGATCATCCCGCTGCGCGGCCCGCGCAGGGTCTTGTGGGTCGTGGACGTCACGAAATCGCAGTGCGGCACGGGGCTCGGATGAATCCCCGCGGCGACGAGGCCCGCGATGTGCGCGATGTCGGCCATCGTCTTCGCCCCGGCGCTCTTCGCGGTCTTGCCGATCCGCTCGAAGTCGATCGTGCGCGAGTAGGCGCTCGCGCCGATCACGATCATCCCGGGCCTGTGCTCGTGCGCGAGCCGGTCGAGCTCGTCGTAGTCGATCGTCTCGGTCTCCTGGCGCACGCCGTACGGGACGACGTTGTACATGATCCCCGAGAAGTTGAGGGGGTGGCCGTGCGTCAGATGGCCGCCGTGCGAGAGGTTCATGCCCAGGATCGTGTCCCCGGGCTTGAGGACCGTCATGTAGACCGCCGTGTTCGCCTGGGTCCCCGAGTGCGGCTGGACGTTGGCGTGCTCCGCACCGAAGAGCTCGAGGACCCGCTTGCGGGCGAGATCCTCGACCGTGTCCGAGGGCCCGCAGCCGCCGTAGTAGCGCCTGCCGGGATAGCCTTCGGCGTACTTGTTCGTGAAGACGGAGCCCATCGCCTCGAGGACCGCCTCGCTGACGAAGTTCTCCGACGCGATGAGCTCGAGCGTGCCGGCCTCGCGCGCGGTCTCCGCCCGGATCGCCTCGGCGATCTCCGGATCGGTCTTGTCGAGTTGCCCGTTCATGGCGATTCTCCGAAAAAAGGATTGTCGCACGCCGGGCCGCACCTGGGGTAGGCTCGGAGGGTTGCTCTCGCATCGAAGGCCGATATGACCGAAGCCTCCGCCACCGCGATGCCTTCCGCCCCCAGGGGCGCGGACCTCCATTTTCTGCGGCTGGGCCCCGCCCGTCCCCGCGCGACCATCCTCATGCTCCACGGCATCACCGAGTCGCGCCGCTATTTCTCGGGCCCGCTCGGGGCTCTCGCCGACCACTACGAGCTCTACATCCCGGACCTGCCGGGTTTCGGACTCTCGCCGAAGCCCGTGATGAGGTACTCGATGGATGTCTTCCGCGGCGCAGTGCGCGGCTTCGCGGTCCATCACGGGCTCGATCAGCGACCGATCTGGATCTTCGGACACTCGCTCGGCTCGGCCATCGCGCTCGAGTACGCGGCGCACTATCCGGACCACCTGCAAGGGCTCGTGCTCCTCAACCTACCCCGTCACTTCTCCCCGGACGAGGCGCACGAGATCATCCAGCGCGGCTCGCCTTCCTACCGGCGGCTCCTCCACGAGCACTCGCTGCGCGCGAGCCTGGGTCAGCTTCGCCGCACGGGCCTGAGGATGTCGATGCGCTACGCGCGGCGCCTCCCCTGGACCGTTCTGGCCGACGCGCGCAAGTTCACGTTCCTTTCTCTGACCTCCACGCTCGAGAACTGCATCCTGAACTACAGGCTGGACCCGACGCTCGCGCGGGCGCCTTCGGTCCCCACCCTGTTGATCCACGGGGAGAGGGACCAGGTCGCGCCCCTCGCCCACGTGGAAGAGCTTCCCCGCGCGTATCCCTGGATGCGGCTCCTGTCGATCGACGGGTCGGGGCACCACGTCCTGCACACCCACGGACGGGCGGTGCGGAGCGCCATTCGCGGCTTTCTCGAAAATCCAGGGAAATGACCGGACGGCGCCCTCCACTTCGGCCTTGATCGCCGGCCCGCCGACCTCTATATTTTCCTCATGGCGTCCGACGACCCGTTCGAGAAATCCGAAGGCGACGCACCCGCAAAGGGATCCGTCCGCGTCCTCATCGACCAGGGCAACTGCGAGCGGACGGGCGTCTGCGAGCAGGTCTGCCCCGAGGACGTCTTCCTCTTCGACAACGGCGTCGCCCGCGTGATCCGCGCGCACAACTGCACCTACTGCTGGATCTGCGTCGAGCAGTGCGTGTCGGGCTCCATCACGCTCGACTGACTCGCGCGTTGCTGTCCCACAGTCCGCTTGCTTGCGGACACAATCCCTGCACTTCCTTCGAGGCGTTCCCTTCCGCGCGACGCGGGCCGCGGCGGCAACGCTATAATCCCGCCCCCGTGACCCTCTTCACGCTCGCCCCCGCGCTCCTCGACGAAGCCCGAAGGCTCGGGGTGTATGCCATCGTCCGCCAGCACCGGAAGCGCGCGCTCGGCGTGAGCGTGCAGAACGGGAAGGTCGAGTCCGTCGGCGCGTCCGAGCTGGGCGGAGCGGGATTTCAGGTCTTCACCGCGTCCGGGCATACGGCGTTCGGCTACACGGACGGGTTCGACGAGTCCGAGGCGACGGCGGCGCTGCGGCGGACGGCCGAATCGGCCGCGCGCGCGGAGGGGATGCTCTCGGTCCCCGATCGCGCGATCTTCTCGGCCGCGCCGCTCGTCCTGGATCTCCCCGATCCTCGCGCGGAGCGTTTCGATGCCCTCTCGCTGGAGCGCCTGACGGCGGGCGCGAAGTCCGCGCATGAAGAGACGCGCGCGCTTTCCTCCGAGACCCGCGTGTCCACCAACGCCACGGTGAACCGCGAGGACTGGCGCGTGGACCGCTCGGACGGCACCACGGCTTCGTGGTCGGTGCCGCGGTTCGTCCTCCATCACGCGGTGACCGCGGGCGAGGGCGGGAGCGTCGCCACCGTGCGCGCGCACCTTTTTTCGGCGGACTACGAGGCGCTGGGGGATCCCGTCGCGGCCCGGCTTCTCTCCGAGCGCGCCAGGGGGGCCGTGCGCAAGGCGCTCGGCCTGCGCACCGCGGGACGCTATCCCGCGGGCGTCTATCCGCTGCTCATCGACTACGCGCTCGCGAAGGGGCTCGCCCACGAGGCCTTCGGACACGCCGCGGAGGCCGACTCCTTCCGGTCCTCGGTCCTCGCCTCCGGAGGGCGTTTCCGGTCGGGCGAGCGCGTGGGACGCGAGAGCGTCGGGGTCATCGACGAGCCGGTCGCCGGCGATCACGCCTACCAGCCGATCGGCGCGAACGGTTTCCGGCGCGAGCGCGTAGAGATCGTCCGGGCCGGAGTCCTGCACGAGGCTCTCGCCGACATCTTCAGCGCGGGGCCGGGCGGGGTGCCCGCCAAGGGCGCGGAGCGCGCCGAGTCCTACCGGGCGACGCCGCTGCCACGCATGAGCAATATCCGGATCGAGCTCGCCGAGGCGGCGCCTCTGCCTCGACCCTTCGAGGAGATGGCGCCCGAGGACGTGCGCGATCTCGTCGGCGCCTCGGGGCTCTTCGAGCGGTTCCCGAAGATCGTCTTTCTCTCCGGCTACACCGGCGGGCAGGTGAATCCCGTGCTCGGCGATTTCGTCTTCAACTGCCAGGCGCTCTACGAGCTGACGCCGGGGGCGATGACGCTCTACCGTCCCGCGATCTTCCGGGGCTCGCTCCTCGCCGCTCTCGGATCCATCGAACGGGCGTTCGGGCCCCTCCAGCTCGACGCGATCGGCACGTGCGGGAAGTGGGGCCAGTCGGTTCCCAGCAGCGGCGGCTCGCACGGCTACGTCTTCCTCGAGCCGAACGAGTCGATCGGCGTCGGAGGGCGATGAGCGTGCCCGCGATCCTCGAGCCGCTCCTCGATCGACTCGCCCGGCGCGGTACGGCCGGGAAGACCGCGAGGAGCCTTCCGGTCGACTGGCGTCTCTCGTGGACCAGCTACGAGTCCTCGAGCATCGGCGTGCGCGACGGCCAGCGCGCCTCCGTGCACGCGCCGCTCACGCTCGGCAGCGGCTTCGCGCTCGACTATCTCTTCGCCTGGGAGGACGGGCGGATCACGACGGGGGCCGCCGAGAGGATCGCCATCGCCGACCCCGACCGCTTCCTCGAGCTGGCGCACCAGGCCGCCTACGAAGATCCCGACGGAGCGAACTTCGCCGGGCCCGGCCGCTTCGCGGAGATTCCGCTCGCCTCGGAGGACGTCGCCTCCGACGCGCGCTCGGGCGGAGGCGCGGGGTTCGCGGCGCTGCTCGCGGCGGGCGAGGCGCCCATGGCCCCACGCGGCTTCAAGACGTGGTCCGGCTCCATCTCCGCGGGAGCGACGCTGCGTGGCGTCCTGAGCTCGCGCGGCCTCGACGTCAGGAACGCGTCCACCCACGCGGGCTACTCGTTCTGGTACGAAGGGCTCACGGGCGATGCGCACGGGAGCCGCGCGCCGCTCGCCACGGCCGAGGCCTCCGAGCGGCTCGACCGCGCCTGCGACCTCGTGCAGCGCCTCGGCGCCCCGGAGCGCGGTTTCGAGGGCGGGACGATGGCGGTCCTTCTCCATCCGAAGGTCGCCGAGTCCTTCCTGTCCGCGTATCTCCTGGCCAACATCCACGGCGATCGCATCCATCACGGACAGAGCGCGTTCCGGATCGAGCAGTTCGGGTCGGCCGACCGTGTCTTCGCCGCCTCGCTCTCGCTGCGGCTCGAGCCCTCGGTTCCCATGGACACGGGCTCGTACCGCTTCACGACCGAGGGGGTTCCCGCGCGCGCGCTCTCGTATGTCGAGGACGGGCGGCTCGTCGAGCCGATCCTGGATCTCAAGTACGCGCGCCGGCTGGGGCGGGCGCCGGTCCCCGGGCCTCTCTCGTCGGACTCGCTGCGCCTGACCGGCGGCCGCCCGATGGACGAGGCCGAGGCGATCGCCCGCGCCGGGCGCGGCGTGCTGGTCCTCTCCGTCCTGGGGCTTCACACGCAGGACTCGACGCGCGGGGACTTCTCGATCTCCGCGCCCCAGACGCTCGCGATCCGCGGGGGCTCGCTCGGCGGCGCCGTGAAGGCGGTCCTGACGGGGAACTTCTTCGACGCGCTGCGCGACCCGAAGCTGGGACTGGTCGCCTTTCCGGGGTTCCGGATGCCGGGCCTGCTCTTCACGGGCTCGGTCGGCGTCGACGCCGAAGGATAGCGTCCCCCAGCGCCTCCCGCGCGCGCTATCTCTTGACGAAGCTCAGGATGAACAGGAGCACGAGCGCGCCGATGACCGCCATCAGGATCTGCGCGATGAGCCCGTAGGCCGCGAGGCCGATGATCGAGAAGAGGAACCCTCCGAGGAGCGCGCCGATCACGCCGACGATGATGTTGCCGGCGAGGCCGAAGCCCCGCCCCTTCGTGAGCTGTCCTGCGATCCATCCGGCCAATGCGCCGATCAACAGGAAGCAGATCAAATTGACAAGTCCCATCGTGCCCTCCTCGCTCTCCGGCGACGCGACTCCTTCGCCACGCCCCGAGTGAGTGTCTCACGATGCCCCTCAATGCTCGACGACCTACCAAAGCCGCGGTCTGTCTCAATCGCACCCTCGCCCTCACCGGGGACGGGGGGGCTAAGTTGGTCCTCCGGGACCCGGCTCGGTCCGGACTGGGCGCCGTCCTCTCGCCACCCCTCGGACCAACCTAGCCCCCCCGTCCCCGGTGGCCACCGTCTGTAACTTCGGCGACCCCCTACGGCACAGCCCTCTCTTACTAACAAACCCCCCTCGAATTGCGGGACCACGCTGGACAAGAATCGCAGTCCAAATCCGGACGTGAAGGCTGGCTCTTCTGTTGTTGGGTAATCAAAGAGGTGTGGGTCGCCATCGGGGTCGACGGTCGAAGATTGGTCTGTAGGGGTGGCGAGAGGACGCGCTCCAGCGCGGACCGAGCCGGGGCCCCGAGGACCAACTTCGTACCGTCGGCCCCGATGAGGGCGCGCGCGCGACTAAGACAACAGCGCAACGATCGGGAGGCTTGACACACGGGCCGCGCGATCTTATAAGCGCGCGAGGAATCAACGACATGCGATTCGAGAAATACACCGTGAAGGCTCAGGAAGCGCTGCAGGCGGCGCAGCAGCTCGCGGCGCGCTCGGGGCATCCCGAGATCCGCGACATCCACATGCTGCTGGCCCTGCTCGAGCAGCCCGAAGGGATCGTTCCCCCGACGCTGCGCAAGATCGGCGTCGATCCCGCGGCGCTGATCCAGACCGCGCGCCGCTCGGTCGACCGCATCCCCAAGGTCAGCGGCGCCGTCGACGAGCCGCGGATCGCGCGCGGGCTCACCCATACGCTCGAAGAGGCCGAGCGCGCCGCCTCCGAGTTCAAGGACGAGTACGTCTCGACGGAGCACTTCCTGCTCGCGCTCGCGCGCGCCGGGGAGGCCGACGCCCGGGAGATCCTCGTCTCCGCGGGCGCGTCCCCCGACTCCATCCTCGCGGCGCTGCGCGAGATCCGCGGCAGCCAGAGGGTGACCGACCAGAACCCCGAGGACAAGTTCCAGGCCCTCGAGAAGTTCACGCGCGATCTCACCGCGCTCGCCCGCAAGGGCAAGCTCGACCCCGTCATCGGGCGCGACGACGAGATCCGCCGCGTGATCCAGGTCCTCTCGCGGCGGACCAAGAACAACCCCGTCCTCATCGGCGACCCCGGCGTCGGCAAGACCGCCATCGTCGAGGGGCTCGCGCGGCGCATCGCCGACGGCGACGTTCCCGAGGGTCTCAAGAACAAGTCCGTCATGTCGCTCGACATGGGCGCCCTCATCGCGGGCGCGAAGTACCGCGGTGAGTTCGAGGACCGCCTGAAGGCTGTCCTCAAGGAGATCGAGGACTCCGACGGGCGGGTCATCCTGTTCATCGACGAGCTGCACACGCTCGTGGGCGCCGGCGCCGCGGAAGGCGCGATGGACGCCGCGAACCTCCTCAAGCCGGCCCTCGCGCGCGGCGAACTGCGCTGCGTGGGCGCGACGACGCTCGGCGAGTACAAGAAGCACATCGAGAAGGACCCCGCCCTCGAGCGGCGCTTCCAGCCGGTCCTGGTCGACGAGCCGTCGGTCGAGGACACGATCGCGATCCTGCGCGGCCTCAAGGAGCGCTACGAAGTCCACCACGGCGTGCGCATCCAGGACGGAGCCCTCGTCGCCGCCGCGACGCTGTCCCACCGCTACATCGCGGACCGCTTCCTCCCCGACAAGGCCATCGACCTCGTGGACGAGTCCGCGTCGCGGCTGCGCATCGAGATCGATTCGAAGCCGACAGAGATCGACGAGGCCGAGCGGCGCAAGGTCCGTCTCGAGATCGAGCGCGAGGCCCTGAAGAAGGAGAAGGACACCGTCTCGCGCGAGCGGCTCGAGAAGGTCAAGGCCGAGCTCGCCTCCCTGTCGGAGGAGATCGACAGGATGAAGGCGCACTGGCAGGCCGAGAAGAAGGCGATCGACGCCATCCGCGAGCTGAAGTCGCGCCTCGAGAACGTGCGCGAAGCTGCCGACCGCGCCGAGAAGTCCGGGGATCTCGCCTCGGCCGCGAAGCTGCGCTACGGCGATCTGCGCGAGATCGAGACGAAGCTGAACGAGGAGAACACGCGCCTCGTGGCCGTCCAGAAGGACGTACGCATGCTCAAGGAGGAGGTCGAGGCGGAGGACATCGCCGAGATCGTCGGCAAGTGGACCGGCATCCCCGTCTCCCGCATCCTCGAGGGCGAAGCGGAGAAGCTCACGCGGCTCGAGGACACGCTGCACCGGCGCGTCGTCGGTCAGGACGAGGCCGTCGAGGCCGTGAGCGCCGCGGTGCGGCGGGCGCGCGCCGGCCTCAAAGACCCGAACCGTCCGATCGGCTCCTTCATCTTCCTGGGGCCGACCGGAGTCGGGAAGACCGAGCTGGCGCGCGCGCTGTCCGAGGCGCTCTTCGACGACGAGCGGTCCATGATCCGGCTCGACATGTCCGAGTACGGCGAGAAGCACGCCGTCGCGCGCATGATCGGCGCGCCTCCCGGCTACATCGGATTCGAGGAGGGCGGCCAGCTCACGGAGGCCGTCCGCCGGCGCCCCTACGCCGTCGTGCTCTTCGACGAGATCGAGAAGGCGCACCAGGACGTCTTCAACATCCTGCTGCAGATCCTCGACGACGGACGCCTGACGGACGGCAAGGGCCGCACGGTGGACTTCCGCAACACGATCCTCATCATGACGTCGAACCTCGCCGGGGCCGCCCTGAGCGAGGCCGGCGCGGATCCGGAGAAGACCCGCCGGGAGGTCGATCGCGCGCTGCGCGCCGCCTTCCGGCCGGAGTTCCTGAACCGGATCGACGACGTGATCACGTTCCGATCGCTCACGCGGGACGATATCGCGAAGATCGTGGACATCCAGTTCGCCCGGGTGGCCGCCATCCTCGCCGACCGGCGGGTCACCCTGACGCTCACGGACGCCGCCCGAAGCTGGCTCGCCGACGAGGGCTTCGATCCGGAATTCGGGGCCCGGCCGCTCAAGCGGACCCTGCAGCGCCGGGTCCAGGACCCCCTGGCCATGAAGCTCCTGTCGGGGGAATTCAAGGCGGGGGATCGGATCGAGATCGACGCCCGCAAGGACGGTCTCGTTTTCCGGAGCGCCGGGTCCGGCGCCGCCGTATCTTAATGGACGGCCTGATGGGGGCCCTCCCGGTCGACGGGCGGGCCGCGTACGAGAGGGAAACCATGTCGACCACTCACTTCGATCCGTTCCGGGACCTTCTGTCCCTCCAGGAGAGGATGAACCGCCTCTTCCAGGAGTCGCTCTCCCGCTCGCGCGGGCAGGAGGACGATGTCGCGTCGGGCGGCGCCTGGTCGCCCCCGGTGGACATCTACGAAGGCGCCGAGAGCGTCGTGCTGCGGGCCGATCTGCCGGGGCTCTCGCAGGACGAGATCGACGTGCGGATCGAGAACGGCCAGCTTCGCCTCCGAGGGACGCGCACGCTTCCCAACGGCGTGGGCCGCGAGGAGTATCACCGCATCGAGCGCCCGTTCGGCGCCTTCGTTCGCGTCTTCGCGCTGCCGAACACCGTGGACGTCACCCGGGTCAAGGCCGAGTTCAAGAGCGGCGTGCTCGAAGTGACGCTCCCCAAGCGGCAGGAATCCCAGCCGCGCCCCGTCAAGATCCACGTCGATTAGTCAGGCGCCCGTCCGCCTTGCAGCATTGCGGCGGGTTGCTACAATCATCCCGACGCCCCGCTCGCTTCCGGGGCGATTGGAAAGGTCGCCACACACATGAACGGAATCAAGACGGTGCTCCTGCTCGGAGCCCTCACCGGCCTCATCCTGTTCGTCGGCGGGGCCATCGGCGGCAGGAACGGACTCCTGATGGGCCTCGTCTTCGCGGGCCTGATGAACCTCTTCTCGTACTGGTTCTCGGACAAGATCGTCCTCGCCATGTACCGCGCGAAGCCGATCGGGCAGGCGGAGGCGCCGGGGCTCTACGCGGTCGTCGAGCGTCTCGCCGCGCGCGCCCAGATGCCGATGCCGAAGCTCTACCTCATCGAGAACGACTCCCCCAACGCGTTCGCCACGGGGCGCAACCCGAACCATGCCGCCGTCGCGTGCACGACGGGGATCCTGAAGCTCATGACCAACGACGAGCTCGAGGGCGTGCTCGCGCACGAGCTGTCGCACGTCCGCAACCGCGACATCCTCATCGGCTCGATCGCGGCGACGCTCGCGGGCGCGATCGGCGTCCTCGCCCACATGGCGCGATGGGGCGCGATGTTCGGAGGGTACGGCGGACGCGACGAGCGCAACGGCGGCGGCGGCATCTTCGGCCTGCTCGCCACGGCGATCCTCGCTCCCATCGCGGCGACCCTGATCCAGCTCGCGATCTCGCGCTCGCGTGAGTTCGAGGCCGACGCGAGCGGCGCGGAGCTGGTCGGCTCTCCCTTCGGGCTGGCGAGCGCCCTCGAAAAGCTCGGCAAGGCCTCCAAGCAGATCCCGATGGACGCGAGCCCCGCGACGGCGCACCTCTTCATCGTCTCGCCCTTCTCGGGCGCGTCCTTCACCAGGCTCTTCTCGACCCATCCGCCGCTCGAGGAGCGCATCCGGCGACTCCTGGGCCAGCACGGTCACTGACCCCGACTCTCGCGGCGCCGGATGCCGGCGCCGCGCTTTTCATTTCGAGCCCCAACGTGGGTGGGCCGTCCGTGTCCTGCTCCCGGCGGGAACGGCGAACCTTCGAGGGAACGACGATGACCCGAAACGCCTGCGCGATCCGGACACTCTCGATCGGCCTCCTCGCCGCGCTGTTAGGCGCCGCCTCTACCCCGCCCGCGCGCGCAGCCGGACCGTTCAACCGCCGCACGGAGGTCGTGCAGACGGTCGAGAAGGCCGGCCCCGCCGTCGTCAACATCTCCGCAGAGCAGCGGATCACGAACCCCTTCGCCTCCGATCCGCTCGGGCAGTTCTTCCGTGACTTCTTCGAGGGCGGACGCAGCGAGGAGCGCGTGCAGAACAGCCTCGGCTCGGGCGTCCTCATCGATCCCGCGGGATACATCCTGACGAACGAGCACGTCATCTCCGCGGCCTCGCGCGTGCGCGTGACGCTGTACGACAAGCGGGAGTTCTGGGCGGAGATCGTCGGCACCTCGCAGGAGTCGGACCTCGCGGTGCTCAAGATCTCCTCGAAGGAGCCTCTCCCCGCGATCGCGGTCGGCTCGTCGGACGACCTCATGATCGGGGAGACCGCGATCGCCATCGGCAATCCGTTCGGCCTGTCGAACACGGTGACCGTCGGCGTCGTCTCGGCGGTCCACAGATCCGGACGCAGCGGGGACCGCCTCTACAGCGACTTCGTCCAGACCGACGCCGCGATCAATCCCGGCAACTCGGGAGGGGCCCTGCTCAACATCAACGGAGAGCTCATCGGGATCAACGCGGCGATCATCGGGCAGGCCCAGGGGATCGGCTTCGCGATCCCCATCGACCGCGCGAAGTCGATCTACCACGAGCTCGTGCAGTACGGAGAGGTGCGGCCCGTCTACCTCGGGCTCGACACGCGGCCGCTCGATCCGCGCAACGCCGCCGCCATGGGAGTCACGCCGCGCCCGGGCCTCATGGTCATGGCGGCGCGCGGTCCCGCCGCCGACGCGGGCCTGCGGCCCGGCGACGTCATCGTGAAGGCCGACCAGGCGCCCGTGGAGTCGGGCCCGGACCTCACCTCCGCCCTGGGCCGCAAGAACGTCGGCGACACGATCGAGCTGGTCGTCGAGCGCGAAGGGAGCGAGAAGAAGACCCTCACCGTGAAGGCCGCGCCGTTCCCCTCCCGCGAGTACGCCTGGCAATCGATCGGGATCGAGGTCAAGGACATCCCGGACGCCGACAGGCGGCGGCGCGAGGTCCCCGACGCGGGGGTCGTCATCTCTTCCGTGCGGCCCGACGGGCCCGCCGCGCGGCGCGGACTGCGCGCCGGCGACTACATCGTGCAGGTGCTCGACGCGGGGGTGGGGAGCATCACGGACTTCAATCATCTGCTCCCGAGGATCGCGGCGCTCCAGGAGGGCGACCTTTTCATGAGGGTCGTGCGCGGGGGATACGTGCACCCCGTCTCGCTGCGCCTCGACTGAGTCCTTCGACAAGCTCAGGACAGGTCCTTCGACAAGCTCAGGACAGGTCCTTCGACAAGCTCAGGACAGGTCCTTCGACAAGCTCAGGACAGGCCCTTCGACAATCTCAGGACAGGCCCTTGGACAGGCTCAGGACAGGTCCTTCCACAGGCTAGGACAGGTCCTTCGACGCGGCTCGAGGCAGGCCCAGCGACGTGCTCAGTGCAGCTTCGACGTGCTGGAGGCCGGGTCCTCGTTTGACCGGGCGGCGGGGGCGCGTCAACATCGGCGGATGAGCTCACCCGCAGAGCTGGTACGCGGCGCGGCGCGATCGCTCCTCGAGACGCGCCTCAGGTCGTTCCTCACACTCGCCGGAATCGCGATCGGCATCGGTGCGCTCTTCTCCCTGCTCTCCATCGCGGAGGGGATCCGCCACCGCATCGTGGACGAGTGGCTCTCGTCCGGCCTGATGACGTCCCTCTACGTGATGCCGCCGGGTGCGCCGAACCCCATGCGCCCGCGCGGCCGCCCGCGCGCGACGGCGGCTCCCAAGCAGGGCGAGACCCCGCACACGCTCGACGACACGACCCTCGCGGCGATCAACAAGATGAGCGGCGTGCGCCGCGTGTGGCCCGTGATCTCGCGTCCCGTGACCCTGGTGCTCGCGGAGAAACCGGCAGCGACGCCGGGCGCGAGCGTGAAGGAGGAGAAGAGCGCGAAGGCGGACACGACCGCGAAGGTCGAACCGGGCGCGAAGGGAGAGAGCCATCCCACGCCCGAAACCAGCGATCAGGTGCAGTACACGACCCTGCGCGGGATGGACGCCGACTACTTCTGGACCGGGGACTATCTCAAGATCCTCGAAGGCGCGCCGCTCTCGAAGGGCTCGGAGCACGAGGCGCTTCTCGCCGACGACAACCTCAAGTCGCTCGGGCTCGCGGACGCGCATGCCGCGATCGGGCGTTCCTTGATCGTGCGCTGGCGCGAGCCCGCCGCCCCGGACGCCCCGGGCGCGCAGCAGGTCCCCGGCCTCCCCTTCTATGTGGCCGAGCGCTCGGCCTCCTTCCGTATCATCGGAGTCTTCGAGAAGCGCGGCGCGCTGTCCTTGCGCAACGCCGGCCTCCTCGTGCCGACCGACGACGCGAAGGCGATCAAGACCCTCGACGCCGACCGCCTGCGCGCGCTCTTCGAGGGTAACGTCGGGACGGGCGGCTATCCCGGCCTCGACGTCTACCTCAACCCAGGGGCGGACCTCGAGGGGATCGAGACGAAGATCCGCGACATGGGATTCGAGACGCTCTCGGGCGCGGAGATCGTGAGCCGCATCCGGCGCTCGATCCTGATCCTGCAGGCCGTGCTCGGCGGGCTCGGCGTCATCGCGATCGCCGTCGCGACCCTCGGGATCGCCAACACCCTCCTCACCGCCGTCTACGAGCGCATGCGGGAGATCGGCGTCATGAAGGCCGTCGGCGCGCGCCGGCGCGACATCCGCCGCCAGTTCTTCGCCGAGGCCGGACTCATTGGGTTCATCGGCGGAGTCTCGGGGCTCCTCATCGGGTTCGGCGCGGACCACCTTCTCGCCGCCGTCATCGGCCAGATCGCGCGGCGCCAGGGAGGCGAGGACCCCGGAGCGATCGCCTATCACACACCCGGCATCGCGCTCGGCTGTCTCGCCTTCTCCGTCGTCCTCTCGCTGCTCGCCGGCACCTTCCCCGCCGCGCGCGCCGCGCGGCTCGATCCCATCGCCACGCTGCGGCACGAGTAGGCGGAGCGGGGCGCGTGAAGGTCGCGGTCATCGGGCTGGGGGCAGCGGGCGGCGCGGCGGCCCGCTTCCTCGCGCGCGCTGGGCACGACGTCACCGGCTTCGAGCAGTTCCGGATCGGCCACGACCGCGGCAGCTCGCACGGCGAGTCGCGTATCGTGCGCTACACCTATCCCGATCCCTTCTACTCGGAGCTGATGGCCGAGGCGTTCCCGCTCTGGGACGCCCTCGAGCGCGACGCGGGCGAGTCCTTCCTGGTCCGCAACGGGTGCCTCTTCATCGGGCCGCCCGAACATCCGGAGATGATCGGCGTCGCCCGCGCGCTCGACGATGCCGGCGTCAGATATGAAACGCTCTCCGCCGCGGATGCGCAGGCGCGCTTTCCTGCGCTGCGGTTACGTCCGGACGAGATTGGAGTGTTCCAGCGCGAGGGCGGCTTCATCCGCGCAGGAGCGACCGTCGCGGCGACGGCCCGCCTCGCGCGCAATGCGGGCGCCGCGATTCGCGAAGAGACCCCCGTCGCGGGGATCGAGGAGCGCGGCGGCCGCGTGATCCTCCGCGCCGCGGACGGGTCCGAGGACGCGGTCGACGCGGCGATCGTCGCGGCCGGCGCCTGGGCGGGGAAGCTCCTCGCGAGCGCGGGGCTACCGCTGCGCGTGACACGCGAACAGTTCGTCTACTTCGGGATCGCGCGGAACCCTGATCGCTTCACGCCGGAACGGCTGCCGGTCTGGATCGACGCAGCGAGCTACGATTACGGCTTTCCGAGCGACGGGCGCGAGGAGGGCGTGAAGATCTCACTGCATCGTTCGGGACAGGAGTGCGACCCGGACACTGTGATCAAGGCACCGGACGCGGTGTTCGCTCAGGCACGGGCGGCGTACGCGTCATTCCGATTGCCGGACCTGGACGGGACGGTTCTCGATGCAAAGATCTGCCTGTACACGTCCACGCCGGATGAGGACTTCATCGTGGACCGGGCGCCCGGGTTCGAGCGGGTGTGGCTGGCGAGCGCGTGCTCGGGGCACGGATTCAAGTTCGCGATCCTGATCGGGAAGATCGCGGCATCGCTCGCGGTGAGCGGCGCGCCTGCGACGCGGGATGAGGATGCGGCGGCGCGGGGACTCTACACTCGCGCGATGCAGCGGTTCTCGCTGAGTCGGTTCAAAGGCTCGCGCCGCTAAGACGCCGTCCGCGAATCGAATTGGCGCGCGCTCGGCCGTGGCATCTGTGTCGCCAGTCGGGGCGCGCGATCCCCTCTCGGGTCACCCACGCTCGCGAGACGACGACCATCGCCACCGAAGAGCTACGTCGTGTGGGGCACCAGGTACGCCACTGCGAAGCCGATCTGGGCTGCCATCATCATGAGATACATATGCGTCCAAGACGGATGGTTCTCGACCTTCGCCAGATCGTCGGGATTGCGCACCAGCAGATAGACCGTGTACGCACCCCACACGGCGAGCCCCACGCCCAGGGCGGCGAGCATCAACGGATGGCCGGTCAGGATGTGGTGCGCCGGATCCCAGGGGTTGCGCACGAACGCGCCGATCGGGATGAGGAGCCACGGCAGGACGAAGAACGGCGAGATCATGTACGCCGCCTTCCGGACGCCGTACTTGATCGGCAGCGTGAGGCAGTTCGCGATCCGGTCCCCTTCCATGTCCGAGAAGTCCTTGGTGGTTGCCGCGCCGAGCAGGAACAGGCCGAAGATCGAACCGATGTACCACGGCTCGAGGTGGAAGACAGACGCCACCATCGACCATCCCGCCACCTTCAGCAGGCAGCCGCGCGGGATCGCGATGGTCACGTTCGCGCCGATGGGATGCGCCTTGGTGCGTCCCCAGGCGGGCGCGGAGTAGACGAAGGTGGCGATCATCCCCGCCAGGTAGATGAAGACGCACTGGTGCTCCGTGAGCGGCGCGGTGAGCTTCTCCAGAAGCGAGCTGCGGGGGTAGGTCACGACGAGCCACGTCGGCACGACGGCCAGGACGTACAGGACGATCGAGAACCAGTAACCGGCGCGCATGGAGATCGCGCCCGAGACGAGCGCGCGCTTGGGCTTGTTGCGGCGGTCGTTCTCGATGTCGTAGTACTGGTTGATCCCGTTGGAGGCGGCGTTGAGGAGCGCCGCGCAGAGCGAGCCGAGGGCGATCGTGAGCAGGACGGAGAGCGTCAGGCGGCGCTCCGGATCGGGGTTGCTCGCCGAGCCGTACGCGGTCACCGCGCCCGAGATGACGCCGAAGGTCGGCGGCAGCAGGGTGAACGGGCGGGTGAACTCGAAGTAGGTCTTGATCCGCTCGAAGATCCCTCCCCCTCGGGAGGCGTTCTCGACGGCGACGTTCATGCGAGCATCCCCAGGGACGGAAGCAGGGCGCTCATCGAGACGGCGAAGAGCGCCCCGGCGAGCGTGTTGGCGAAGTTGATCGCCTCGTTGTCGATGAGCTTCGAGCGCTCCCAGCGCGCCCCCATCCAGGACTCGAGCGTGGAGCCGAAGACGGCGGCGGCGACGACGATCGCCGAGCCCGCGGCGTTGGTGAGTCCCAGGCCCCACGCCGTCAGGGCGACGACGGCGGCGGCGGCGACGCCGGCGAGCGTCCCTTCCAGCGAGACGGCCCCGTCGGTTCCGGGCTTCACGCGCTCGAGCGTCGTGATGAGGTAGGTCGTGCGGCCGTACGCCTGGCCGATCTCGCTCGACACCGTGTCGCACGCCGCCGTCGCGAAGGCCGACGCGAGCGCCAGGAACGCGAGCGATTCGTATTCGCTGCTTCCCGCGATGAAGGCGAGGAGCGCGCCCACCCCGCAGTTCGCGATCGCGTTCTTCGCGCCGCGCCTTCCTCCGCGCTCCTGCGCGATCCCCAGCGCTTCCTTGCGCGCGTGGCCGGTCTTGGTGGCCGCCGTGCCGAGCACGAAGAAGACGACGAGCATCATGAAGGCGCGCCATCCCCCGAAGGTGAAGAGGACCCCGCCCACCAGCACGCCAGCGACCGCCCCAGAAACGCTCACCGAGCGCGCGGCGTAGGCGGCGACGGCGAGG
>Ga0207644_10000211_pt1 | contig 40195 bp, 19 predicted proteins | sample KBSS73metaG_FD_184326 | JGI IMG/M metagenome (GOLD analysis project Ga0207644, IMG submission 184326) | Switchgrass rhizosphere microbial communities from Kellogg Biological Station, Michigan, USA - KBS S7-3 metaG (SPAdes) (version 2) | ecosystem: Host-associated > Plants > Roots > Rhizosphere... | reverse complement strand
ATCAGTACGACGCGGTCGCCCTCCTGAATCTCCATGCGATCGTCGACCACCGACGACGTATCGTTGAGCAGGATAGCTTCTGAATTGAATGTCTCGGCGGGCGTCCAGGCCGCTTCCATCGGTTGCGTGTTGACCTTCTTCGGTACCGGCGGCGCCACCGCGCGCGACGGAACGTAATCACGCGGCAGAAACAGCGTAAAGGTGCTGCCTTCGCCGGGAACGCTGCTGACGCGAATCTCACCGCCCAGTAAGCGCGCAATCTCGCGACTAATCGACAGGCCCAAACCTGTGCCGCCGTATTTGCGGCTGGTCGTGCCATCAGCTTGCTGAAACGCTTCAAAAATAATTCGCTGTTTCTCAGCCGGAATCCCGATGCCCGTATCGCTGACCGAGAAGGCAATTACGTTCGGCGCTCGATTCAAAGACTCGAGGTAATACTTCTCGTCGGCGGCTGCGGGTGAAACTTTCATTACCACGTTCCCTTGTTCCGTGAACTTGAAGGCATTTGAAAGCAGGTTCATCAGGATCTGTTGCAGCCGCTTGTCGTCAGTGACGAGCGTCGGCGCAAGAGTTTCACTTCGCTCAATGAAGAAGCCGATGTTCTTGTCCTGCGCGAGCTGATGGAAGCTACGCTCGAGCTGTTCAGTGACGTCGTCGATCGAGACGTCCGATACCTCAATACCCATCATGCCGGACTCGATCTTCGACAGGTCGAGAATGTCGTTGATGAGCGAGAGCAGATCCGATCCCGATGAGTGAATCGTCTCCGCGAACTGCACTTGTTTGGGCGAGAGATTTTCCTCGCCGTTCTCAGCGAGCTGGCGGGAGAGGATCAACATGCTGTTGAGCGGCGTACGCAGCTCGTGTGACATGTTGGCCAGAAACTCTGACTTGTACTTGGAAGTAAGCGCGAGCTGTTCGGCTTTTTCTTCCATCTCCCAGCGCGCCTCTTCGACCTCTCGGTTCTTGGCCTCGACCTCGGCTTTCTGGCGCGCGAGCAAAGCCGCTTTGTCCTGCAATTCTTCGTTGGTCTGCCGCAATTCTTCCTGCTGGCTCTTCAGCAAGTCTTCAGATTCGCGCAGTGAAGTCGCCTGCAGTTCGAGTTGTTCGTTCGTCTTCTTCAACTCATCCTGCTGCGCCTGCAATTCGCCCGCGAGTGATTGGGACTGAAGCAGCAGATCTTCGGTTCGGGTGTTGGCTTCGATTGTGTTCAGCACGATACCGATACTCTCCGTGAGCTGATCGAGGAAGGTAAGGTGCGTGTCGTTGAACGAATGGAAGGTCGACAGCTCGATCACGGCTTTCACTTCGCCTTCGAACAGCACCGGCAGCACCACAATGTTGTTCGGCGCCGCTTCGCCCAAACCCGATTTGATCTGCACGTAGTTCGAAGGAACGTTCGTCACGAGGATGCGCTCCTTCTCCAACATGCATTGGCCGACGAGGCCTTCGCCGGCGTGAAATTCATTCGCCAGGTTCTTGCGTTTGTTGTATGCATAGCCACCCAGCAAATTCATCGTCGCATCGCCGTTGTCGCTTTGATTGACATAGAACACGCCTTGTTGCGCATCGACGAGCGGCGCCAGTTCGGACAAGACCATCTGCGCGACCTGCTTCATGTCGCGCTGGCCCTGAAGCATGCGGGTGAATTTCGCGAGATTCGTCTTCAACCAGTCAGTCTCAGTGTTTTTCTGAGTCGTATCTTTCAGGTTGAGAATCATCTCGTTGATATTGTCTTTCAGCGCCGCGACTTCGCCCTGCGCCTCGACCGTGATTGATCGGGTAAGGTCGCCCTTGGTCACGGCCGTGGACACTTCAGCGATCGCGCGCACCTGAGTCGTCAGGTTTTCCGCGAGACCATTCACGTTGTCGGTCAGGTCGCGCCACGTTCCCGACGCGCCGGGCACGTTCGCCTGGCCGCCGAGTTTTCCTTCCACGCCTACTTCGCGGGCCACTGAACTAACCTGGTCAGCGAATGTCGCGAGGGTGTCCGTCATGTTGTTGATGGTGTCGGCGAGTTCGGCGATTTCGCCTTTCGCCTCCACCGTCAGCTTGCGTTTCAAATCGCCCGTCGCCACCGCCGTCACCACGCGGGCAATACCACGCACCTGGTCGGTGAGGTTGCTGGCCATCGAGTTCACGTTGTCGGTTAAGTCCTTCCACGTTCCGGCAACGCCTATCACCTGCGCCTGGCCGCCGAGTTTTCCTTCGGTACCCACCTCACGCGCCACGCGCGTAACTTCCGAAGCGAACGAGTTCAACTGGTCCACCATCGTGTTGATGGTGTTCTTCAGTTCGAGAATTTCGCCCTTCACGTCGACCGTGATCTTCTTTGACAAGTCGCCGTTCGCCACCGCTGTCGTGACGTCGGCGATGTTACGAACCTGGCCCGTAAGGTTGCTGGCCATGAAGTTCACGTTGTCGGTCAGGTCCTTCCACGTTCCGGCCACACCCTTCACGTCAGCCTGGCCGCCGAGTTTTCCTTCGGTACCTACTTCACGCGCCACGCGCGTCACTTCCGAAGCGAACGAGTTCAACTGGTCCACCATCGTGTTGATGGTGTTCTTCAGTTCGAGAATCTCGCCCTTCACGTCGACCGTGATCTTCTTGGACAAGTCGCCGTTCGCCACGGCGGTCGTAACTTCCGCGATGTTACGCACCTGACCGGTCAGGTTGCCGGCCATGAAGTTCACGTTGTCGGTCAAGTCCTTCCACGTGCCCGCGACGCCAATCACCTGCGCCTGTCCGCCAAGTCGTCCTTCCGTTCCTACTTCGCGGGCCACACGCGTCACTTCCGACGCGAACGAACTGAGTTGGTCCACCATCGTGTTGATGGTGTTCTTCAGCTCAAGGATTTCGCCTTTCACGTCGACCGTGATCTTCTTGGAGAGATCGCCCTTCGCCACGGCGGTGGTGACGTCCGCGATGTTGCGCACCTGGCCGGTCAAGTTGCCGGCCATGAAGTTCACGTTGTCCGTCAGGTCCTTCCAGGTTCCCGCCACGCCGCGCACGTCCGCCTGACCGCCGAGCTTTCCTTCCGTGCCTACTTCACGCGCCACGCGCGTTACTTCCGACGCGAAAGCGTTGAGTTGGTCCACCATCGTGTTGATGGTGTCTTTGAGTTCGAGGATCTCGCCGCGGACGTCCACCGTGATCTTCTTTGACAAGTCGCCGTTCGCCACGGCGGTCGTCACTTCCGCGATGTTGCGCACCTGACCCGTGAGATTCCCGGCCATCAGGTTCACGCTATCGGTCAGGTCTTTCCAGGTTCCCGCGACGCCCTTCACGTCCGCCTGTCCGCCCAGTTTCCCTTCCGAACCTACTTCGCGCGCTACACGTGTTACTTCCGAAGCGAACCCGTTTAGTTGGTCCACCATCGTGTTGATGGTGTCTTTGAGTTCGAGGATTTCGCCCTTCACGTCGACTGTGATCTTCTTTGATAAGTCGCCGTTCGCCACCGCGGTTGTAACCTCAGCGATGTTACGGACCTGGCCGGTCAGGTTGCCGGCCATGAAGTTCACGTTGTCGGTTAAGTCCTTCCACGTTCCCGCCACGCCGATCACCTGCGCCTGGCCGCCGAGTTTTCCTTCCGTTCCCACTTCGCGCGCCACACGTGTAACTTCCGAAGCGAACGAGTTCAGCTGATCCACCATCGTGTTGATGGTGTTCTTCAGTTCAAGAATTTCGCCCTTCACATCCACCGTGATCTTCTTCGATAAGTCGCCGTTCGCCACCGCGGTGGTCACTTCAGCGATGTTGCGCACCTGGCCGGTGAGGTTACTGGCCATAGAGTTCACGTTGTCGGTTAAGTCCTTCCACGTGCCCGCTACGCCGCGCACGTCTGCCTGACCGCCGAGTTTTCCTTCAGTACCTACTTCACGCGCCACGCGCGTCACTTCCGAAGCGAACGAGTTCAATTGGTCCACCATCGTGTTGATGGTGTTCTTCAGTTCGAGAATTTCACCTTTGACGTCTACGGTGATCTTCTTTGACAAGTCGCCGTTCGCCACCGCCGTCGTCACTTCCGCGATGTTGCGGACTTGCGCCGTAAGGTTGCCGGCCATTGAGTTCACACTGTCGGTCAGGTCCTTCCACGTGCCGGCCACGCCTTTGACCTTCGCTTCGCCGCCCAGTTTTCCTTCCGTTCCCACCTCGCGCGCCACGCGCGTCACTTCCGATGCGAATGATCCAAGCTGATCGACCATCGAGTTGACGATCTTCGTCGTGCGGAGAAACTCGCCCTTCAAAGGCCGGCCATCGATTTCCAGCGGCATGCGTTCAGAGAGATCGCCATTCGCGAACGCGCCAATCACGCGCGCCATCTCGCTGGTCGGACGCGCCATGTCGTCGATCAGGAGATTGGTTGAATCGACTAGTCGCAGCCACGACCCAGCAGCCGCGGGCACCGCCGCGCGATGTTGGATCTTTCCTTCTTTGCCGACCACGCGGCTGACACGCTCCAATTCTTTCGCCGTCTTATCGCTCAGCTCGATGATGTCATTGAGCGTGTCCGCGATCTTGCCCGCTTCGCCGGTCCATTCGCCCGGCAAGCGCACCGAGAAATCGCCTTTCTTAAAAGCGACCAGGGTTTTCAGCAGCAACTTTTGATTCAGAGAGTCTCGAGTAGCAGTTTGGGTTCGCATAGATTTCCTTCCGATTGCTTGAAGTCGTTGGAGAGACGCGCCGGAGTAGACTGAAATTGAAGGGTTAAAATCATTGCGCAACTCGCCGTCGGGGCGCACGAATGCGTTCAAAAAATCACAGGGGAATTTAGGGGAACTATCGCAACGCGGGTGGGGCCGCCGTCTGCGTGTGGAGCATTCTAGCTATCGGTCAATATCTCTGTAAAGTGATTTATTCAGTTGAAAATGCGGCTCAAGGAGGCCACGCCGAACCTTCACAAAGTTGACACGAATCATCTATTTTACTGTGGCGATCCCGTTGATTTGCTACTGCGATAGAAGTGGATCCGCACTTCCTCGAGCGTCGCCATACCTTCTTCGATCTCATGGTCGATCAGTGCAAGAAACCTTTCCAACTTTTCGCGCGTGTCGACAATCTCCACGACGATGGGCAGGTCCTGTGAGAGGCGCTCGATCTTGAAACTGTGAAGACGGCTATGCGCGCCGAAGCCGAGCACGCCGCGCAAAACAGTCGCTCCGGCGAGACCTTCTGCACGTGCTTTCGTCACGATCCACTCATGCAGCAATTGGCCATTGTGCCGATCGCTTTCGCCAATGAAAATTCGTAAAAGATAACCTTCGGTTGGAAGCATCATCGCCATTACCTCCAAATCTGAAATGCGAGTGCGCGGCTAAACCACACCGCGCCGAGACAAAGTACGAGATGCGCAGAAATGTTCGCCGCTGCCAGGGCACTCTGGCCGTCGCGCCAAAGATTGATGGTTTCGTTTCCGAAAGCCGAGAAGGTCGTGAAGCCGCCGAGCACCCCAATGAAAATCAGAACGCGGGCTTCGGCGCTAAAGAGGCCGCGGGTGTCCGCCAATTGCGAAAGAAATCCGATGACAAGACATCCGGCGAGGTTAACTGCGAGCGTGCCGAACGGGAATCGAATGCTGCCGCTCCAATTCTGCACAAAGCCGGCGAGTACATAACGAAGCGCGGAACCGACGAAGCCGCCTATGCCTGCCAACAACAACTTGCCCATGACGATGACTCCTAACCAAAGTTTTGGTAGGAGTCATCAGCCCACGGGCGGTTAATGGCGGACTCCATCGCCTTTGGATTGCGCCGGCTTGACGGCGCTTTTTTCGGGATCTTTAGCAGGTGATCGGGTCGTCGATGTAAGTGTCGATCGCGGCGACGCGAAAGCGGCGTCAAGCCGCCGCACTCCAAGTTACACGAACGCGAAGTCGAACTGTTCCTGATGAATCGTCGTGTCACTCGTGACATCCACGTTGCCGAGATAATCTTCGATCTCACTCAACACATCGCGTTCCTGGCCGCGCAGCACGCGGGCGACTTCCGGATTCACACGCAACATCGTAGTGCGTGAGCTGTCGCCTTCGCCCTCGCGCGAAAGTCTGCGCGCCTGTTCGAGGATTTCATAACAGACGGTCTGTGGTGACTTGACCAGGCCTGCGCCCTGGCAATAGGAACACGGCGCGCACAAGGTGCGCTCCAGCGACTGCTTTACGCGCTTGCGCGTCATGATCACCAAACCGAAGTCATTGAACGAAAGCACCTTCGTTGGCGATTTGTCGTAACGCAGAGCTTCCTGCAACGTCTGCATCACCCGCTGACGATTCCGGCGCTCTTCCATGTCGATCAAATCGAGCACGATAATGCCCCCGAGATCCCGCAAACGAATCTGCCGCGCGATTTCTTCCACCGCTTCCATATTTGTGCGGGTGATTGTGTCCTCGAGCCGCGTCGCCCCACGCCCGACGAACTTACCCGTGTTCACATCGATCGAAACGAGCGCTTCCGTCTGATTGATGACGAGATAGCCGCCGGATTTTAGCCAGACGCGTGGCTTGATCGCTTTGTCGATTTCGGCCTGCACGCCGTACTGCTCGAGGATCGGCTCGTCGCGCGTGTAAAGTTTGACGCGTTTGACGAGCTTCGGCTGCATCCGATTCACGAATTCGACGACCCGCTGGTACTCATCTTCCGAATCGATGCGAATCGCGGTGAAGTCCTCGGCAAGCTGGTCGCGTAGAATGCGCTGCACGAGATCGAGATCGCGATGGATCAACGCCGGAGCCTTCGCTTTCTCGGCGCTTTGGCGAATGTCCAGCCACGTGCGAATCAAATATTGCGCATCCGCTCGCAGCTCTTCTTCTTTCGCGCCGATGCCGGCGGTGCGCACGATAAAGCCGCCGGAGGGCACGTCTTCCTCCGCGTGAATCTTTTGAATCAGCTTGCGCAGGCGTGAACGTTCAGTGTCGGAATCGATCTTGCGCGACACGCCGAGGTGTTCGACTGTCGGCATGTAAACCAGGAAGCGGCCCGGCAGGGCGATGTGCGAAGTGATGCGCGCGCCTTTTTTCGCGATTGGCTCTTTCGCGATCTGCACGAGGATCTCCTGGCCTTCGCGCAGCAGCTCGCTAATCGCGACTTGCTTTCGTTCGTGCCGCGGTTGACGTCGACGGCCGCGCGGCGCCGGTCGGCGGCCGCTGCGCGGAGCAGTTTCAGCAGTTTCAGCGTCAGCAGGCTGAGAGGTTTCTTCGGACGTTTGTTCCGTTTCAGCCGCCTCTACCGCTTCAGTTTCAGCCGCTTCGATTGGCTCTGATTCTTCGTCCTGCCCATCTGCGCCATTGGTTTCAGTGGAGGACGCAGGTTTGGTGCGCCGCCGGCGACGACCACCGCGTCGAGTCGCAAAGTCTTCGTGCAGCCGGCCGGAGGTGATAGTTGCTTCGGCGTCCGCATTTACTTCGCCGTCCGTTTCCGGGCGGGCTTCGCTCGTGGCCTCGGCGTCATCTCCTTCAGATTTTTTCGATTTAAAAAAGCGGCCGAGCACGCTCGGTTTCTTACGCGATCTGCTGCTCGGCGCTGGTGGTGGCTCTGAGCGCGTTTCGACAGTCGTCGCGGCTTCTTCGTCGTCACTGATGCGGTGAAATGATGCACCGCCGGAACTCTTGTCGACGACTTCATCGACAAACTCGCGCACGTGCGCTTCTTCGATTGCGCGCGGCCGCGCCGCAGCTACTTCAGCGTCGTCCGGATCGGCGACCCGCTGAAATTCACCGCTTTCGCGAAACTCTCCCGACAGTAATGAACCGACCGGCGCGCTTGGCAGGTCTTCCAGATCGAACTCGACGGCGTGGACTTCATCCATGATGCGTTCCTGCAATCGCGCATCTTTGAACATCTCGCCATTCATTACGCTTTCGTCGTCGCTGACGCGTTCGAACGAAGCGGCGGAAACAAAAGGAGTGTCGAAGGGCTCGACTTCGTGCGGAATCAGACTGCGTTCTTCGCGCGCGGGTTCGGCTTCGGCTTTCGTGGCGCGCTTTCGACCGCGCCCACCGCGACGACCACGTCGACGCGCGCCGGTTTCTTCAGCTTCTTCTTCGGCTGTGGCTTCGGGTGCGGCGGCTTCTTCCTCGAGTAAAGGACCAACTCGTTCGTGCGTCGACTCGATGTGATGCTCGCGTTCGATACGCGCGACCGCAATCTTTTCGGCTGCGGCTTTCTCCGCAGCTACATCGCCCTTCTTGCTGTCGACGACGATGCGCTCGAATTCGGCTTCTTCATCGAAGAAATCCGAGACGTAAAGGAACGCATCGCGTTCCAAGCCGATGTCGACGAAGGCCGACTGCATGCCGGGCAGCACGCGCATGACGCGACCTTTATAGAGGTTGCCGACGATGCCCTGGTTCTGTTCGCCGCGTTCGATGTAGAACTCTGTGACGCGGTCATTTTCGACGATTGCGATTTTCTTTTCGCGACCGTTAACACTAACAATTAACTCTCTAGACATTGATTTTCTTTCTGCGGCGCGCGCGCATCCACAAGTGGAGCGCACGCAGCCTGCGTTGCGGAGGCGAGCGTGTGGCTCGGGCTTTCCGTTGGGTTGTAGTTGGATTTGCCGGTTGAATTTACCGGCAGTTGATTTGTCGCGCACTCAAGCGCGTCGCACATCTCGATGTTATTGCGAGACTCGGCAGCCCCGAACCGTCGGGCCTGCGCTGCGTTCAGTGCCACTCGATGAACCGAGTGGACCTCGAAATGGATCAAAAGGAAACTCCATGGAACCGCTGCTCAGCACCTTTGTTCTTGAGCCAGGGAGCGAAGCGTTACCGAATTCGGACGCGCTCTGAAACCTGTGCAGTTCTATCAAATGGCCGTAGGCCGGCCTCAAAAATCCTTGGCCACCGTTCACTGCATTGAACCTAAGTTGCTTGCGGCGTGGGCCAGGCGGAATGCCCGGCAAGGTGAGCCGGGATGGAGTATAGCAGAGCGTGGGAACGAGGACTAGCCCCAGAATGAGGACTACTGTGTGATCCGAGCCATCAACTGCACAAACCGCACATCGTCTCGCAGCGACTTCAGATTTGGATCACCAGCAAAACACGGCTTGTTTCCGTTGCCTAACGCGACGGATCGCTCGAGCCATTCAAATGCGTTGTGGCTGTCACCTTCGACCGCGTAAACCGAACCAACTGCATATGCGATGTCCGGATCGACCGTAGCATTGCGCTTTACGGCGTCGGTGAGTTGGGCCAACGCCTCATCGTGTTTGCCCTGGCTGCTCAAAGCCATAGCGAGGAATGGCCGCACGCCATTGAGGTTTGGGTGATCTAAGACGATTTCCCGCAGCAACGCTTCCGCATCGGCCGCTCGCTTTGTGTAGTAAAAGACGAGAGCTTGCACGGTCTTGAGCAGCGGATTATTCGGCTCGACTGACGAAGCGCGAGCGAGTTCGCGTTGCGCCTCTTCAAACTTCGCCTGGTAAAGAAAAATTAGGGCACGGTTGTAGCTGACGACAACGAAAGCGGCCGGATCGAGATGCACTAAACGGTCATAGGCGCGCAAGGCACGTTCATAATCGCCGTCGAGACGATGCAACGTCGCCTTCACGAAATAGACGACGGCTTCGTTGGGAGCTTCGCGCCGCATGCGGGCGACTTCATCACGGGCCTTTTGTTTCTGGCCGCGCCACAAAAGCACGAAGCACATCAACATGCGAGCTTCGATAATGGTCGGATCGATTGAGAGCGCTTTGTTGAACGCAGTTTCAGCCCTTTCGAAGTCTTCGACTCCGCCGAGACCCTTGAATACTCGATTCACATGACACGCACCGAGGCCGTCGTACGCGAGACCGAATTCGGGATCGAGTTGGATCGCGCGATTGAAATGCGCAATGGCGGCGTCGCAATCTTCCGCGGCGACGGTGCGAAAGATGAAGCGCGCAAAACGATCGCGGCCACGCAGAAATTCATCGTAAGCTTCGGCGTTGACGGTTTTCGCCTGGCCCAGCCCTGCCTGTTCGTCAGGACTCAGCTCCAGACGCAGACCATCGACGATTCGTTGCGTAATCTCATCCTGTACGCCGATCACGTCATCCGAGGATGCATCGATGCGATCGCTCCAAATGATTTCGTTGCTGCGCACGTCGAGGAGTTGGGCAGTTATGCGAAAGCGCTCGCCGACGTGAAGGAAGCCGGCGGACAGTACGGCATCAACGTTCAATTCGCGGCCGACGTCGGCCGGATCCACCGGCTGACCCTGATACTTGGACATCACCGAAGACGGTCGCACCACGAGCGAGCGAATCCGCGCTAACTCAGTTATCACCGCGTCGGCCAGTGCGAACTCGTAAAAACTGGATGCCGGATCGTTGTTGACGTTCTTGAAAGGCAGCACGGCGAGGCTTTTCTTTTCCTGGCCAGCCACCGTAATAGAAGACTCGGGCGATTCAGTTACACCTTCAGTGGAAACAAAACCGAGGTTCGTTGGTCTCGATGTTAACTGCGGCGCACTGGTGTGCAGCTCGCCGCCTTTCATTCTTTTCAACCAACGCATCGCGCGCGAAACGGGACTCGATCCGGAGAGATGGCGCGCGGGCGCGGCGGCGACTTCGAATTGAGCATTTGTTGAAATCTCCTGCAGCACTTTCCGCAGTTCATCCCGCAACTCTACGATCTTCTGATATCGATCGCGCGGATCCTTGGCCATCGCCTTGTCGAGGATTGCTTGCAGCCGTGCCGGCGTCGGCCCGGGCCGTGCTTCTGCGAGCGGTTTCGGCTGATCGTAAATGACGGCGTGACGCACGTCGATGGTGGTCTTGCCGCGAAATGGCCAGGTGCCGGTGAGCATCTCGTAAACCAACACGCCCGTTGAAAAGATGTCCGCGCGCCAATCGACTCGATCCCCACGCGCCTGCTCGGGTGCGGCGTACGTCGCGGTTCCGTAAGGAACGCCGACTTCAGTCAATTCAGTCCGATGAATGCCGCTCGCCTGGGCTTCGTTTTCATCGAGCAGCTTCGCGAGTCCAAAGTCGAGAACTTTCACTTGTCCCGCATCAGTGACCATCACGTTGCCAGATTTAATGTCGCGATGAATGATGCCGCGCGCGTGCGCTGTCGCCAGCGCATCCGCAACTTGAATCGCGATGCGCAGCGCGCTGTCGAGCTCCAGCGGCCGGCCGTTCACCAGCTGTCGCACATTACGGCCCTCGACGTACTGCATCGCGATGTAATGCAACCCGTCCGTTTCACCGAGATCGAAGATGGTGCAGATGTTGGGATGATCAAGCGCTGAGGCGAGACGCGCTTCGCGATCGAAACGCTTGAGGTTCGTGTCTTTGGCAGTGAGTTCGGGCGGGAGAACTTTGATGACGACGTTCCGGCCCAGGCGAGTGTCGGTCGCTTTGTAGACGGTGCCCTGTCCGCCCGCGCCGATCTTTTGCGTGATTTTGTAGTTGCCGAACGTCTGGCCGATCATGGCGCGCGTATTTAACTCTCAAATCAGGCTCGACGCAAACTCTTGTTTTTGCTTGACGCAGCCAACTGCTTGCTGCTACAAGCTTTCGTTTCGAACCGTCTGACGCTCTAAGAGTTCACGCCCGCTGCAACAAGTGTGCAGAGCAATTACTAGCGTTATCAGAATTTTGCTAGAGAAACCATTTAGCCTCTCCACCCCCGAATAATCCCACTATCAAGTGGAGGTGCCAGTCTCAACCAGTCGAACTTTATGTTCGACTTGCCGCCCAATGAACTCATCCGCATTGGCGCTCAGAAGGAGTATTCCATGTCCAGTTTTCATTCGAAACTTACCTATCGGAGTCTGTTTGTTTTGTTTGCGGTTAGCGGCCTTTTTGGCGCGCTCGCTTTATTCAAGGTTGCGCGCCGAGCATCGGCAGATACCACCACTGCGGTAAGTATCTCCAGCTTTGGAACTGCAGTGACGCAGGACTTCAATTCGTTGGTTTCATCAGGCACAGGCACGTTGGCCGCGAACACTCCGGCCGGGTGGGGATTCTCAGAATCCGGCACCAGTGCGAACAGCGTGTATACCGCGGGAACTGGGTCGGGCAATACGGGTGATACGTACAGCTTTGGCTCAGCCGCTGCGCCTTCTGATCGGGCGCTGGGGCAATTGCGAAGCGGGAGTCTGGTTTCGATCCTCGGCGGTACCTTCATTAACAACACGGGTGGAACAATTACTTCGCTCAACATCGCCTATACGGGCGAACAATGGCGACTGGGAGCGACCGGCCGATCGATCGCCGAGCGCATGGATTTTCAGTACAGCACCAACGCCACCAGCCTGACGGCCGGCACCTGGACGGATGCTAACGCCCTCGACTTCGTCCCACCGGTTACGGCCGGCACGGTCGGCGCTATTGACGGCAACACAAACCATGTTCTTCTCAGCTCTAGCATCAGCGGGCTAAGTATTCCCGCCGGTGCGACTTTTTGGATTAGATGGACTGATGTCGACGCCACTGGGGCAGATGATGGGCTGGCGATCGATGATTTCTCAATAACTGCCAACGGCACAACTAACCAGGGAATCAATACCACCTGTCCAAATCCGCCGACGACAACTCAGGGTACCGCAACTTCGGTGGGCGTTAGCGCTTCGGATCCGGATGGCACAGTAACGAGTGCCAGCATCATCAGTGCGCCGGTAACTGGAATTAGTTTGGACAATTTTACGCAGGCGCCGAACGTCGCTGGCACTGCGAACGCAACTCTGAATGTTGCCAATACTACGGCGGCAGGCACTTACAACGTCACAATTAGGTGGTCGAACAATGACTCGCCTACTCCTCAGACTGCTGACTGCGCCGTTGTAGTCACAGTTCTGGCGCCGAACCAGCCAATCGCTCCAACTTGTCCAGCGTCATTAACCACAACACAAGGCACTGCTACGTCCACTGGCGTGAGCGCTACTGATCCGGACGGCACGGTGACAAGTGCGAGCATAACGAGTGCGCCGGTAGCCGGAATCACACTTGATAGCTTCACGCCAGCCGCGGGTGCTGGCGGAACGGCGTCCGCAACTTTGAATGTGTCGAATACTACTGCGGTCGGAACGTACAACGTCACGATTCAGTATGCGAACAATGATTCACCCACGCCCCAAACCGCGACCTGTACAGTCGTGGTGACGGTTAATACGCCTCCGTTAGCGGCCGGAAGTGTGGTGATTAGTCAGGTCTACGGCGGGGGAGGCAACGCCGGCGCGACCATCAAGAACGATTTCATTGAAATCATTAATCACACGGGCGCCACGGTTAATCTGACTGGCGCCTCGGTTCAGTACTCGTCAGCGGCCGGTTCCTCCTGGCAAGTGACGCCACTGACAGGGCCATCATTAGTATTGGCTCCAGGTCAGTATTTCCTGATTCAGGAGGCTGCAGGTACAGGTGGCACGGTGGACCTGGTTCCAGACACAACTGGTTCTATCGCGATGGCTGCCGGCGCCGGCAAGGTGGCGTTGGTTAACAACACAACAGCGCTTAGCGGCAGTTGCCCGTCTGGGTCTGGGATCGTCGATCTCGTAGGATACGGCGCCACAGCAAGTTGTTTTGAAGGATCTGGCCCGACCGGTGCACCTAGCGCCACGGTGGCCGAGCTTCGCAAAGACAACGGCTGCACCGATACCGATAACAACAACGCAGACTTTGTTTCCGGCGCACCCAATCCGCGAAACAGTTCGTCGCCGACGAACAATTGCGCGGTGTTGAAGGGCACGGGTTCGGCGAATCCGTTTGGCGTACAACAGGGCGGAAGCACCACCTTAACAGTGATTGTTACGCCCGGTAGCGATCCTACCAGCACCGGGATCGCGGTGAGCGCTGACCTGTCGTCAATTGGCGGGGCGGCTAACCAGCCGTTCTCCGGCAGCGGAAACACTTTTACTTATTTCGCTACCGTCTCGAATTCCGCGCCGCTGGGAAATAAGCTGCTTCCGGTAAGCATCAGCGATGCTCAGGGTCGCAATGCAAGTACGACCATTGCGCTTGTCGTCCAGCAACCGCACGTTGTGATCAGTCAGGTTTATGGTGGCGGTGGCAATAGCGGCGCTACCTACACCAATGATTTTGTTGAACTCTACAATCCCACGGGTCAAACGTTCGACCTATCGGATTATTCATTGCAGTACGCATCCGCTGCGGGTGGCGATGGTTGGGAATTCACCAGAACGCCGCTGGGTGGCACGATTGGACCAGGTGAGTACTACCTGATCTCTCTGGGCTCAGGCGGCGCGACCGGATCGCCATTACCTGCAGCCAATATCACGAGCGACGTCAACATCAGCGGATCGGCCGGGAAACTGGCTTTAGTCAATAGCTTCGATCCGCTGGCGGGCATTTGCCCGCTGGGCGATCCCACCATTCAAGATTTTGTGGGATACGGCGCGACCGCGGACTGCTCGGAGACGGCAAATGCGCCCGCACCCAGTAACACGACCTCGATTCTCCGGGCGAACAACGGCGCCACCGATAGCGATAACAACTCGACGGACTTCGCTACTGGGGCACCAAACCCGCGACGTACCGCACCGATCGTTGAAATTGGTCCTTCCGTGTTCGGCACAGACCCACGTAACAATGGTTTCAATGCTCCGCGCGATGCGAGCATGACGATTACGTTTACCGAGCCGGTTGATGTAAACGGCAGTTGGTACAACATTAGTTGCGCAACGACCGGAGCTCACAACGACGCGACGGTTGCATTCACGTCCAACTTCAAAGTCTATGTGATCACGCCGAATGTGAACTTCCTCGCCGGAGAGCAGTGCACGGTCACGCTATTCAAGGATCAGATTAGCGATCAGGACACCGATGACGCGGGAACGAACAGTGACCATCTCCGCGCAGACTATACGTGGTCATTCACAGTCTCCACCGGAACTGCCCCTCCATATCCACCCGATGTTCACCTGACGATGGGCAATCCGACTGGGGCAACGGTCGACATAAATCAACCGAACAACTACTTAATGGAGAAGCCGGAGTTCGCACTCTCTTACAACCGGGATTACGGCCGGCCCAATTGGGTTAGCTGGCACTTGAGCGACGAGTGGACCGGGAGTCTGACGCGCGTCGATAGCTTCCGGCCGGATCCGGGTGTGCCGCCTGAATGGTACCGCGTGCAAGCGACGGACTTCTCGGGTACTGGTTTTGACCGCGGCCACATGACTCCAAACGCGGATCGTGACAAAGAGACATCGATCCCGATCAATCAGGCGACATTCCTGATGTCAAACATGGTCGCGCAGTCGCCGGACAATAATCAGGGCCCGTGGGCGAATTTAGAGAATTACCTGCGCTCTCTAACGCCGGCTAATGAGATCTACATCGTCTCTGGTCCGCTTGGCATCGGTGGTACGGGATCGAACGGTGGCACGACCAATACTGTTGCCGCGGGCCATGTAACGGTACCGTCGAGCACCTGGAAAGTTGCGCTCGTGATTCCTAAAGCGAGCGGCGACGATATTTCTCGAGTGATGTGTAACTCGACAACCATCGCTGTCTCAATGCCCAACGTTCAGGGCATTAGAAACAATGACTGGCATATCTATCTGACCACGGTTGATGCGATTGAAAGCCAGACCGGCTATGACTTCTATTCGAACCTGCCGGCCGGAATTCAGAACTGCGTCGAGTCGGGCACGAACGGAAGTGGCAACCATCCGGGAACAGAAGGCCAGTCTGTAATTACCAGCGAAGAAACCCCGGTCTCGATTACACTCACCGCGGAGAGTGCTAACGCAAACCCGCTCACCTACACCATTGTCACCGGTCCAAGCCATGGCGGACTTAGCGGCACCGGTGCTAACCGAACATACACACCTAGTCTGGATTACTTTGGACCCGATAGTTTTACCTTCAAAGTAAATGACGGCACGAACGATTCCAACGTCAGCACTGTAAGCATTGCGGTGACGAACGTGGAAGATGCCCCGGTCGCGGCTGATGATACGGCCACGACGGATGAAGACACTCCGGCCACGATCAACGTCCTCGGTAATGATTCGGATGTTGATAACGACACGCTCACCATCAGCGGGGTCACCCAGGGAGCGCATGGATCGGTTGTCAACAACGGCACGGATGTTACTTATTCACCGGCAGCCGACTACAACGGAACCGATTCATTCAGCTACACGGTTAGTGACGGTAACGGCGGCACGGCAACCGCAAATGTCAGCGTCACCATCAACGCGGCCAATGACACACCGGTCGCGGCTGACGATTCGGCGACCACGGATGAAGATACTCCGGCCACGATCAACGTCCTAAGTAACGACTCAGATGTCGATAACGACACGTTGACTGTTTCAGCGGTCACGCAGGGGGCGCATGGATCGGTTGTCAATAACGGCACGGATGTTACTTATTCACCGGCAGCTGACTACAACGGGACCGATTCGTTCAGCTACACGGTTAGTGACGGTCACGGCGGCACGGCAACGGCGAATGTCAGCGTGACCATCAACGCGGTCAACGACAATCCAGTTGCCGCGGACGATTCGGCCACCACGGATGAAGATACTCCGGCTACGATCGACGTCCGCAGTAACGATTCGGATGTCGACAACGACACGTTGACCGTTTCAGCAGTCACGCAGGGGGCGCATGGATCGGTGGTGAATAACGGCACGGATGTTACTTATTCACCGGCAGCCGACTACAACGGGACCGATTCGTTCAGCTACACGGTTAGTGACGGTCACGGCGGCACGGCAACGGCGAATGTCAGCGTGACCATCAACGCGGTCAACGACAATCCAGTAGCGGTCAATGACGCAGCGTCAACGAACGAGGATAATTCCGCGACGATTGACGTCGTGGCCAACGACACCGACGTCGATGGTGATGCCCGCTCGCTCGCCAGCGTCGGCACGGCCAGCCACGGCTCGGTTTCGATCGTGTCCGGCAAGGCCTTCTATTCGCCCGCGGCAAACTACAACGGATCTGATTCGTTTACGTATGTGGTTTCCGACGGTCATGGCGGCCAGGCGACCGGCAATGTTTCGGTCACGGTCAATCCCGTCAACGACGCGCCCACGGCTAACAGCCAGTCGGTGGCAACGGCCTACAACACGCCGGTTGCCATCACTCTTACGGGAAGCGATGTTGAGACCGCGCCGGCTAACCTGATTTACATTGTGACTGTTAGTCCGAGTCACGGAGTACTGACAGGCACGGGCGCAAACCGAACTTACACACCCGCGCCGAATTACAGCGGACCTGACAGCTTCAAGTTCACGGTCACGGACACGGGTGATGGAGCGTCACCGCCTTTGACGAGCTCAGAGGCAACTGTGAGCATCGCAGTTGACTGTCCGCAGTTGACTGCGCTGGGAGCAGCTTCGATCTGGCTTGGCCTCAAGAACAGTGACGATGTGGGAACCAAATTCGATCTACTCGCCGAAGTTTTGAAGAATGGCGTTGTGGTCGGATCGGGTCAGTTGAATGACGTGCCTGGCGGCAGCAGTGGCTTCAACAACGCTGTCCAGCGGGTGATCAATCAGTCGTTGTCCAGCTCGCAAAGTCTCTGTCCGGGCGACACGCTGAGCATTAGGTTGTCGGTGCGCGTGGCCGCCAGCAGTGGTCACGTGAGCGGCACTGCCCGATTGTGGTTCAACGACTCGGCTGCAAACAGCCGGTTTACGGCGACGATCGGCGGCGTGACGAGTGACTACTACTTGCGTAGCGGCTTCACACTGGCCACAACCGCAGGTTCCGGACCAAAGACAACCATCGATGTAACCGTAAACCGGAACCAGAACGGCAATCCATGGAAGCCGTTTGGGACCTGGACGATCGGTTTCTGATGGTTCAATCCTAATCCTTCCGCTAACAACGAGAGCGTGTCGCGTAATTGCGGCACGCTCTTCACGCCGGGCAAGAACATTCTTGCCCGGTTTCTTTTTTGCCAAAAGAACTCTTCGCTGACGTGGTTTCTCGCACAAACTGAACTGTGGTATAAAACGCGTCCCCGGTCGCGGTCACTTCGTCAGTCTCGGGCGATTGCAATACCTGTCCACCCGAAGAACCGTGTAGGTCAATCACAAATTATTCTGAACTATCCGAGGTCAAAATCTACTATGCCGCTTGCCAGCCTTACGCGTCGCGTCGCCGTGACTTTTCGTGCCCTTCAGCCTGCTACATCAATGACCGTCTCAAAACGAGAATGGATCGCTCTGACGATCGCGGGATTGATGCTCCTTCAACCGCTCGCTTTGATGGCCCAGCGAGGAAGAGTTGCGACGGCCCCGTCCTCATCGGGACTTCAAAAAGGCAAAGAAATCATTTCTCCGAAGCCACCGGCGCCATCCGCCGCACTGACGTCTGGAAATTTAGTTATTTATCGAGTGGGGACAGGGGCCGCGGCGTTGAACGCCAATGCCACCGCCGTTTTTCTAGACGAGTACGCAACCAGCGGTGGTTCGCCCGTTCAGTCAATCGCGATGCCGACCGCCGACAGTGGCGCCAATCAAACTTTGACCGCGAGCGGTAGCGCCTCGTCAGAAGGATTGTTGACGCGCTCCACGGACGGCAATTATTTGGTTTTGACGGGGTACGATGCAGCCGTCGGAACGGCAAGTATCACTACTTCTGGCTCCTCTACACTTAGTCGAGTCATTGGCCGAGTTTCTGCCGCCGGCACAGTCGACACTACAACCGCGATCACCGATGTCACCAGCGGTGCTACGAGCGCCGGTAATCCAAGAAGTGCCGTGAGTACTAATGGAACTGATTTGTGGATGGATTCTTCCGTGAATGGTATCCGTTATACGACTCTTGGTTCTACAACCTCAACTCAATTAAGCACCACAGTCACGAACTTGCGACAAGCTAACATCTTCAATGGCCAGCTTTATGTTTCATCACAGTCTGGCGCATTCCGGCTGTCGACGGTTGGCAGTGGAACACCAACCACCAGCGGTCAGACGACGACAAATCTTCCCGCGTACCCAACTGCTACAACCAGCCCATATGGATTCTTCTTCGCTGACTTAGATTCAGGCGTCGCCGGCGTTGACACAGTTTACGTTGCGGATGACAACAGCGCAGGTGGCACGGGCGGCATTCAGAAGTATTCGCTGGTGGCAGGAAACTGGACCGCCAACGGGAGCATTGCGAATACCACCGGCCTCCGTGGATTGACGGGCGTCGTGAGCGGCAACAACGTGACGCTTTACACGACAAGCGCCAGCGCCCTTCTTACAGTTACAGATACCACCGGTTATAACGCAACGATCACGGGAAGTTTATCCAGTATCGCGACCGCAGCGACCAACACTGCTTTTCGCGGCGTGGCACTTGCGCCTGGTGATGCCGCGCCTTCGGTGAGCAGCACCACGCCGACGAATGGTGCGACAGGTGTCGCTCCGAGCACAGACATCACCGTAACGTTTAGTGAGCCTGTAAACGTGACGGGCAATTGGCTTCAAATCGTGTGTGGATCCAGCGGTACGCGGAATGTAGCCGACACTGTCGTAACCGGCGGTCCCACTACCTTCACGATTAATCCAAACAGTGATTTCACCGCGGGGGAAGCCTGCACCGCTACAGTTTTTGCCGCTCAGGTGACAGATCAAGATGCCGTTGATCCGCCAGACAATATGGCGGCTAATTTCGTCTTTAGCTTTACTGTGGCTGGTGCTGATACTGCCCCCTCGGTCAGCAGCACAACGCCGACGAACGGTGCTAGCGGCGTGGCTGCGAATACAGATCTCACCGCCACGTTCAGCGAGCCGGTAAACGTTACTGGCAATTGGTTTCAAATCGTGTGTGGATCCAGCGGTACGCGGAATGTTGCCGACACTGTCGTAACCGGCGGTCCCACGACGTTCACGATTAATCCAAATAGCGATTTCACCGCGGGGGAAACCTGCACAGTCACAGTTTTTGCTGCTCAGGTTGCAGATCAAGATGCGGTTGATCCGCCCGACAACATGAGCGCCAACTTTGTCTTTAGCTTCACGATAGCGGTCCCAATTACGTCAATCCACAGCATCCAGGGCAATGGCACCACTTCGCCGTTGGCCGGAAGCAGTGTAACCACGCGCGGAATCGTGACAGGCTTGCGCGGCAACGGATTCTTCATCCAGGAACCCGATGCAACCGTTGATGCCGACCCGAATACATCAGAGGGGATTTTTGTCTTCACATCGTCGGCCCCACCTGCAGGTGCAGCTATCGGCAACAGCGTCCAGGTTTCGGGCACCGTGCAGGAATTCAGTCCGCCTTCTGATCTAAACCAGAAACCGCAGACGGAATTGAGTGGCACTATTAGCGTGTCGGTCCTCACGACAGGCAACTCGCTTCCGGCGGCGTCGACAATCACCGCGGCAGACACGGTCGTGAACAATCTTGAAAATCTGGAACGGTACGAAGGGATGCGTGTGACTGTGCCTTCAATGACAGTCGTCGCACCGACGCAGGGAACGATCACAGAGAGCAGCGCAACTGTTGCTTCAAACGGAGTGTTCTACGGCGTCGTGACCGGGGTGGCCCGGCCTTTCCGCGAGCCCGGAGTAAATGCTTCCGATACTTTGCCGCCAGGATCGCCCGCAAATGTTCCCCGCTTTGATGAAAATCCTGAACGCTTGCGCGTGGACAGTGACGCGCAACCCGGAACCACGGCCTTGAATGTCTCGGCGGGTTCGGTTCTGACAAACGTCACGGGTGAACTCGAATATGCTTTCCGCACCTGGACCATCGATCCGGAAACCACCGTCACTGGAACAAACGGCGGCGCGACTCCAGTGCCGACACCAACGGCTAACGAGTTCACAATCGCTTCTTTCAATATGGAGCGGTTTTTCGACACGGTGAATGATCCGAACAAGAGTGACGCAGTGCTGACACAAGCTGCGCTAGACAAACGTCTCAATAAGGCTTCACTCATCATCCGCAACGTCCAGCGCTATCCGGACGTTATCGGCGTCGAGGAGATGGAGAATCTTTCGACGTTGCAGATGGTGGCGGCGAAGGTCAACTCTGACGCGCAGACCATTGATGGCTTGCCCAACCCGAACTATGTCGCGTACCTGGTCGAAGGCAACGACATTGGCGGCATCGACGTTGGGTTCCTTGTCAAAGAATCGCGTATCACGACCGTCAGCGTAACGCAGATAGAGTTGGCCGGCTGCGACCACATCACCGGAGCCGGCTGCTACACCTACACCAATCCGAACACGGGCGGGCAGGAACTCCTGAACGATCGGCCGCCACTTGTGCTGACGGCCACGGTACCGCGCCCGGCCGGCGGTACGCTGGCTTTTACCGTCATCGTCAATCACCTGCGCTCGTTGTCGAGCATCGACGATGACGTGACGGTGAACGGGACAGGGACTGAGGGTGGCCGCGTGCGCGCGAAGCGCAAGGCGCAGGCTGAGTTTCTGGCGAACTACATCCAGTCGCGCCAGACCTCCGACGCGACCGAGAAGATAATCACTGTCGGCGACATGAACGCGTTTCGCGTGAATGATGGCTACGTTGACATGATCGACACCATCCTTGGCACGCCTGTGCCCGACGACCAGACGGTTGTCGCCGGCGATGGCGCCGACCTCGTCAACCCGAACCAAACCGATCTGGTTGACACGCTGACGGCCGACCAGCAGTACTCGTACAGTTTCGATGGAAACGCGCAAACGTTGGATCACATCATCGTGAATCCAAATGCGTTGGCGATCAAAACGCGGTTCGCCTATGCACGTGAGGACGCCGACCAGCCGGTGAAGGATTACGAGGACGGCAATATCCCGGATCGTATTTCAGATCACGATCAACCCGTCGCCTACTTCTCGCTGACAACGCCGCAGCCGCAAGGCTCCGTGATCGTCAGCGAGTTCCGTTTCCGCGGTCCGGGTGGCACGACCGATGAATTTGTGGAGCTTTGCAACAACACTGATTCGTCAGTCACGGTTTCGACCACGGATGGCTCGGCGGGATGGGCGTTAGTCGGATCAGATGGCGTCACGCGGTTCGTCGTTCCCAACGGAACGGTGATTCCGGGGCGTGGTCATTACCTCGGCACGAATAGCTCCGCCTATTCGCTGGCAGGCTATGCTGCCGGCGACGCCACATACACGACGGACATTCCCGAAAATGGCGGCATCGCGCTCTTCCGCACTGCAAACGCCGTTAACTTCACCTTGTCAGAACGCTTGGATGCCGCAGGTTACACGGGCGTGACTTCGTTGTATCGCGAAGGAGCTGGATTCCCGACCGGAGGCCCAGAAACGTCTTCGAATTTGGATTACAGTTTCCTGCGGTCAATGACGAAGACCTCTGGTGGCCTGCCGAAAGACACGGGTGATAACGCTGCCGACTTCATCGCCGTTGACACCAACGGTACCGTCACCGGGATGGGTCAACATTTGGGTGCGCCGGGGCCGGAAAACTTGTCGAGCCCAGTCAATCGAACTGGGTCCTTCAGTGCGTTGTTACTCGATACGAATGCATCGTCATCAGCCGCGCCCAATCGCACGCGCGATTTCACGCCGGTGACGAATGGAAACGCCGGGACTATGGAGGTCCGGCGCACGTTTACGAATAATACGGGCGCTTCGGTAACACGGCTGCGTTTTCGCATCGTCGACATCACGACGTTCCCGTCCCCCGCAGGGACGGCGGATCTGCGGGCGCTGGATTCGACCGACACCGTCGTGACGGTGAACAGTATTCCGGTTAACGTTCGCGGAACGACTGTTGAGCAACCACCGACTCAAGCGTTTGGTGGCGGCTGGAATAGCTCGATGAACGTAGGGTTTATTACTCTCGGTTCGCCGCTTGCTAATGGTAGTTCGGTCAGTGTGCGGTTCCGCTTGGGCGTCATGCAGGCGGGAACTTTCCGCTTCCTGATTAATATCGAAGCGCTGCCGTAGCAATTTTCGCAATCGCTGCCAATGAAAAGGCGCATGAGCCGCAAGCTCATGCGCTTTCTCTGTTTCACGACCTTTGCAATTTTCCCGAATATCATTGACACGGCGACCGGACACTGCTAAAAAGCGCGCTAGCCGAAACAAAATCTCGCCCACAAAACCTAATCGTGGCCCTGATGCAAGTCACGGCTCGTTCTATTGCTTGCCGGCAGCCGCGATTCTCTACCAGAAGGAGGAACAGCAAATGGAGCGCAACAATTCAAGAGCCTTGGGCCTTTTGGCAGCCGCAGTGCTGATCTCTGTTGCTTTCACGGCTACCGGTCAAACACAAAACGAACCGAATATTGCTAATGTGGTTGGCGGCGGATCCGCCATCCGATGGGAAGTGAACCCCGCTAATAACGGAGGAACGCTGACAATCACATTCCCCGATGGACGCGCCGTGCGCAAAACAGTTCGCGCGGGAGGCGGCGCCGAGATCGTCGTCGGTGAGAAATATTTTGAGAACCTTCCCGACGGAACTTACACCTACGAATTGCAACTCGCGCCGGTAATGTCAGCGGGGCAGCGCGAGGCCTTGCTGAAGGCGCGCGGCAAAGATGACGATCCCGAAAACGAGCGTGCCGCGCGGAGACGTTCGACAATTCCGGGGCTCGTACAGTCCGGCTCGTTCGCCGTGGTGAACGGATCGATCGTCACTGCGGGCGCCACGGAACCGGAAACGACGCGTCGCAAAGCGTCGGCTCGACTGAGTCAGACGCTCTTCGCAACCAAGCCCCGCAGCTTGCGTACTCATCACTTCTCGCTTCTTCCCGACGTCGTCACGGCGGACGATTCGATTATTCAGGGCAGCGAGTGCGTCGGCCTGGATTGCGTCAGCGGCGAAAGCTTTGGCTTTGATACGATCAGGCTTAAGGAGAACAACGATCGCCTCCAGTTTGACGACACCAGCACTTCGGCTGGTTTTCCCACGAACAACTGGCAGATTCGCGCCAACGATTCAGGCAGCGGCGGCGAAAACTTCCTTGGGATCGTAGATCAAGCCGCGACAGGAAATTCAGAAACCGGCACTATCGTTTTTAAAGTGACCGCAGGTGCGGTCGCTAATTCGCTCAAAGTTGCCAGCAACAGCAAGATCGGATTGAGAACCGCAACGCCTGTGTTGGACGTGCACATGAATACCAGCGACACGCCGGCCATTCGGTACGAACAAAACAACACCGGCGGCTTCACGGCGCAGACTTGGGATGTTGCCGGCAACGAAGCGAACTTTTTCGTCCGCGACGTCACCAGCGGTTCGCGTCTGCCGTTCCGCATTCGCCCTGGGGCACGCACCAGCAGCATCGACATTTCGGGCAACAGTAAAGTCGGTGTCGGCACGGCGAGTCCCAATGCGACCCTCGATATCAAGCAGCTGGACGAAACCTTTCTGGGAGGCATCCACCTGCGCCGCTCCGGTACCAATGACACTTGGGCGCTAGTCACCGGAACCGACAATAACCTCTACATGGGTTACGCAACGGACGCTTCTCTTGCCGACGCGAACGCGGATTTCACCATCTTTCCGCTGGTGGTCACCGCGAACAACCGGGTCGGCGTGCGTACGGCCGCGCCTGACCAGGCATTCTCAGTCAATGGAGACGCGAGCAAAACCGGCGGTAACACCTGGCTGGCTTTTTCGGATGAGCGTCTGAAGAACATCAAGGGCAGATTCAACACCGGACTCAAAGCCGTTATGCAACTACAACCGATCCGGTATGAGTACAAGCGAGACAATGCGCTCGGCCTCATCTCAGAAGGCGAACATGTCGGCTTTGGAGCCCAATCACTTCAGAAAGTTATTCCCGAAGCTGTGAGTCAGAACAGCGCGGGCTACCTGATGGTCAATGGCGATCCTATTATGTGGACTATGCTCAATGCGATAAAAGAGCAACAGAAAGAGATCGAGGATCTGAAGGCAGAAGTCCGAAAGCTGCGATCTACTTCACGCAGGCACCGGCGATAACTAAGCTGTCAACCAGCTCAAAAGGCGCGGGAGCGTAGTGCTCCTGCGCCTTTTTTTCCCTGCCTAAGGTCTGAACTCAATTGACGAAGCGTCGCAGTTGGACGCTAATCGCAAATCCAATCGCGATGAAGGTCGCCAGAACTGAAGAAAGGCCGGCGCTCATCAACGGTAGAGGCACACCGATGACGGGCAATAGACCCACGGCCATTCCGACGTTCAGGCTGATTTGAAAGATTAAGCCGCCGACAATCGCCATGATTACCAGCATGCCCGTCCGGTCGCGTGACCGGCGGGCATCTGTGATCAAGCGTGTCAGTAACAGTCCGTAAGAAGCCAGCAGAAGGATGCAGCCGATAAAACCTGTGGTCTCTGCCGTGACGGCAAAAATAAAATCGGTGTGCGGTTCAGGCAGGAACTTCAAACTGCTTTGGGAGAATTCCGAATCGCGAGTTCCCATGACGCCGCCGGCGCCCACGGTCACGATTGATTGCCAGGTGTGATAACCAAAGCCGCGCTTGTCGGCATTTTCGGGGTCGAGTATGACGTTGATGCGTTCGAGTTTGTACCCGTGCAGCAAGCCGGTCTTTACCCCAACGGCGTAGCCGAGCGGTGCCCCCAAAATACAAATCGCCAAAGCCGCGGCAACAATCCACAAACGGACAGAAGATAGAAAAAAGACCACAGCAAGCAACGGTAGGTAAGTTATTGCCTGCCCCATATCGGGCTCAAGCAGAATTAATCCCATCGGCAGGGCGAGAACCACAACGCCCTTCACAAACTCCTGCCAAGTTAGATTGCCCGAGCGGTGCTTGCCGAAAAATTTCGCCAGCATCAACACCACAGGAATCTTGACGAACTCCGACGGCTGAAACCTTCCGAGAGGGCCAGGCAGTTGAATCCAGCAGCGTTGGCCATTTACTTTCACGCCGATACCCGGAACGAGTACGACGATGAGAAGTAGCAGACCGAAGATGTAGAGAATGGGAGCGAGTTCAACCAGCCGCCGGTAATCGCTGAACGCAATCGCCAGCATCGCCACCAGTGCGATCGTCAGACCCACAATCTGCTTTTGCCAATAAGTTTCGGTGGGCTGGGCATTGCGAATTTCCCAAACGCCAAACGCGACGATCAGAATTGCCAACGCCGCGACCAGCCAATCAAAATCTCGAAAGGTTTTCTTTTGTAGAACTGCAACCATCTTCGTTGTTCTCTCTCCCTTTGGGAGAGGGTTAGGGTGAGGGCATTAGCGGACAAAACAGAAAAAAACTATGTCGTTCTTTACGTCGCTAAGCTTCGCTCCCTCACCCCAGCCCTCTCTTAGACGGAGAGGGAGCTAAACCATCTTCGCGTTAGCGCACTTTCATTGCGATGTTTTCTTTCGGAGCTTCGGGCTGGCCATGTTTCTTCTGGTAATAGACATCGTAGACGGCCCGCACCGACGGCGCTCCGAATCGCGAACCCAGTCCCGCGTTCTCGATCAAAGCGACGCAGGAGATCTCCGGCTTGAAAGCCGGCGCGTACGAAACAAACCACGAGTGATCTCTGTGCTCACTTCCTTCTTTGCCCAGACTTACAACCTGCGCGGTCCCCGTCTTTCCGGCAATGTCAAAGCCGGCCAACTTAATTCCCGTGGCGGTGCCCGCCTCGTTCACCACAGACCACATCGCCTGCACGACAACTGCACTCTGCTCCGGCGGAATGCCAAGATCCCTTGGTTGTGGCCGATCGAAACCACGCGCGTCGCGCTCGGCACGATAGTCGTTGCTGCCGGGATTTCCCACAGCAGGCACCGGTCGCACCTCTTTCAGCACATGCGGCACAAACATTTTGCCCTTCATGCCGATGGCTGAGTGCGCGCGCAGCAACGCGATTGGCGTCAGCACGTCCTCGCCCTGGCCGAAGGAGGAATAAACCGTGTCGATGTCCTTCCATTCCGGATCGGTTGGGTAGAGCTTGGCTTTCAGCTCGCGCGAAGGGGTCATGCTGACAAGTTCGTGCGGGAGATCGATCCCGGTTCGTTTGTCGAGCTCGAACATCTTCACCATCTCCTGAATGCCTTCCAGTTTCATCTTCAAACCGAGGCGATAAAAATATCCGTCGCAGGATTTTTCGATGGCGATGTGCACGTTGGGCGAACCGTGGTTGCCCCCCATGCAGCGCGTAAATTTGTTGCCGATGGTAATGCCACCCCCGCACACCAGATTGGAGTTATCAATTGTGATCGCGCCCTGTTTCAATCCCGCGGTCGCCATTAAGGGTTTCCAGGTTGATCCCGGCGGATAGCGGCCCTGCACAGCGCGATTCAGCAGTGGCTTGTCGGGGTGGTTCAGCAGCTGCTGATATTCGGCGCGCCCCTCTTTGCTTGTGATGCGTTGCGAGAAAAGATTCGGATCAAAAGTGGGCGCCGACGCGAGCGCAAGGATCTCTCCATTATTCGGATCCATCGCGATAATCACGCCGCGACCTTGCGGTGATTTCCGAAGTTGATCTTCGGCGGCCAACTGCAGATCGCTGTCGATCGTCAGTACGAGGTCCTGCCCGGGTTGCGGTTCAACGCGATCAAGTTCCCGCTGAATGTGTCCGCGGCTGTCCACTACCACGCGCCGAAAACCGTCGCGCCCGCGCAGGAATTCATCGTAGACCGCTTCGACGCCGTCCTGTCCAATGATGTCGCCGGGTTTGTAACCCTTCGCCTTGTAGCGCGGATCTTCGAGCTGCTCGGGACTGATTTCCTGTACGTAACCGACCACGTGCGCCAGCGTTCCGTTTGCCGGATAACGGCGTTGCGGCGTCTGCTCGACGCGCAGCGCGGGAAACTCCAGTTGATGGGCATCGACCCAGACAATGTCGCCGCGGTTCGCATCCTCTTTGATCACGATCGATTCGAATGCTGGTTGATTTTTCACCTGTTCGAATCGCTCGCGCAGCAACTGCGGATCAACGTCGAGGCCATTCGCCAGCGGCTCGATTAGCGAGTTCCGGTCGATGCTCTTGGTGTCTTCTTTCGAAAGAAGAATGCTGTAAATCGGACTGGAATTGACGACCACGTGTCCGTCGCGATCGAGGATATCGCCGCGCGGCGCCGGAATCGGGAGCAGGCGGATGCGCTGGTTTTCGGCGATTTCGCCATACTTCGCGCCGTTGACGACTTGCAGCACGTACAAACGCACAGCCAGCACACTGAGCAGCAGCAGAATCGTCGCCTGAATCAACCGTAAGCGAACTCTTAAGTTTTGTGAATCGTCAACGAACTTCATGAGCTAGTGGATAGTAAATCGAAAATCGTGAATGAAACATCAAATTTCGCTATTAGCGGCTGGGGCTGCGTCGCCTTTTTCTGCCGAACGCGCTCGAGCCGCTACGCGCGACGCGTCTTCGCACGGTGAATTGCCGCCGCTGACGCGCCTTGTCGCTAAAATAATTATCGTGAACGTAAAGCAGAAGCGTGCCAACCACAGTGGTGGCAATTAATTTATACGAGAGCGCCTGCACGAACGGCATCGAGGGCGATTGGCCAAGCAACCGGTTCATTCCGAAATAGACGAGGTTGTCGATGAGCGCCGCTGCCGCCAAAACCGGAATTCTCAGCAGAGTCGTGTCAAGCATCACGCGTGACGCGACGAAGTAAACCGCATAAGCCGTTAAGACTTTCGAAAAACCGTTAGCGCCCAGTAAGCCGCGGCTTAACGCATCGGTCGCGATGCCGGCAATGGCCGCAATCAATAACGCCTGCAGGGCCTCACGCTGCAGGGCGAAGTAGACGACGAGAATTAACACCAGATCTGCGAAAGCCAGCGGCGGCCAAATCGCGCGCAGCGCTGAAGGTAGCGCGATTGCGACGATCAGCACGGCAATAATCTTCAGCTGACGCATGACTTAAAACAGAAGGCAGACTGCAAGAGGCAGTAGGCAACAGGCGGAAAGCAGAAAGGCAGACGGCAGACGGCAGTGCGCGTAACCATTCCGGGTTGATGCTGATTATCAGGCGAATTCATTCTGCGCTGATACGCGGCGCTAAGGCGAGAATCAAACGTTGTCCTGCTTACTGCCGTCTGCCTACTGTTTTTTCTTGTCTACGTTGGGGAGAGACTGATCAAGCTGGCCGGGTTTCGTCGGACGATACTGAAGCACCATGACTTCTTTCAGTCGATCGAGACCGGCGCTTGGCCGAATATGAATTACCTGAGGCTGCGTAGCGGTGCCCGGATGCAGCTCGACAACCTGCCCCACGGTTAAGCCCACTGGGTAAATTCCGTCCTGGCCCGTGGTGTACACGGTATCGCCCATCTGTACCTTTTCCAAACCCGAGACGTACTTCATGTCGAGCAATCCGTTCTCGCCCATTCCTTTAATCGATCCCGCCGCGTTTGACGTTCCCAGTTGCCCGACGACGGCGCCCGCTCCAGATTTCTCGTCCGTCACCAGCATCACCTGAGAATTCAACGGGCCGGTAGAAACAACGCGACCGACGATTCCATCTGAAGTCACGACCGGCATGTTGATCTCAACGCCGGCCCAGCGGCCTTTGTCGATCGAAATCGAGTCAAACCACATTGAAGAGTCGCGCGCGATCACATGCGCAGTCACGGTTTGGTAACTGCTGTTTTGAGTGAGATTCAGAAGTTTTTCGAGGCGGTCGACCTGGGCGGCCTTTTGTCGGGTGTCTCGCAGTTCGTTCTGCATCTGCTCGACCTGAGCGCGCAGTTGCTGATTTTCGACTGAGGCGCGTCGCAATTCCCCGAAGCCTCCAAAGAACCCGCCGAAAAAGTTTCCTACAGCAGATGCGCCACGTTGGATGGGATAAGCGATACTTTGCGCGACGGTTCGAATCTTGCGCTGCCTGGTCGAATCGTCGCGCGCGTCGTAGGTCATGAGCGCGACGTTCAGCGCGAGCAGTCCAAAAAACCACCACGGCGCTCGCTGGCGAATCTCTCTTTGAGTGCGAATTGCCGCCATTGACTACATTGCCAATTGCCAATTGCCGATTGCCAATTCGTTCCAATCGAAAATCGGCAATCGAAAATCGGCAATGTTTTACGTTCCGCTCGTCAAGCTATTGTCCCACTTCACCCGCTTCAGAAGATCGAAGTCCGAAAGCATCTTGCCGGTACCGAGCACCACTGAAGCCAAAGGATCTTCCGCCAACGAAACCGGTAACCCCGTTTCAATCGACAGACGTTTATCGAGGTTCTTCAAAAGCGCTCCGCCGCCCGTGAGTACTATGCCGCGTTCGACGATGTCAGCGGAAAGTTCTGGCGGGGTTCTTTCGAGCGCGACGCGCACGGCGTTGATGATCGTGGAAACTGAGTCTGCCAGCGCCTCGCGGATCTCTTCATCCGTGATCGTGACGGTCTTGGGAATGCCTTCGATCAAGTTTCGTCCGCGAACTTCGTATGAGAGTTCTTCGTCAAGCGGGAAAGCCGATCCCAATTCGATCTTGATCGCTTCGGCTGTTCGCTCGCCGATCAGCAAGTTGTATTTGCGTTTTATGTATTGAGTAATGGCTTCGTCCATCTCGTTTCCGGCGACGCGCACCGAACGCGAGTAAACAATGCCACTCAAACTGATCACCGCGATATCAGTTGTGCCGCCGCCGATGTCGACGACCATATTGCCGTGCGGCTCAGTGATCGGCAGCCCGGCGCCGATGGCCGCGGCCATCGCCTCTTCGACGAGATAGACTTCCGAAGCCTTCGCGCGATAAGCAGAATCCTCAACCGCGCGGCGTTCGACCTGCGTGATTTCGGACGGAATGCCGATAACGACTCGTGGGCTGACCCAGGTTTTTCCATTGTGCGCTTTGCGAATGAAGTGCTGCAGCATTTTCTCAGTCACTTCGAAATTCGCTATCACGCCATCTTTCATTGGCCGAATCGCCACGATGTTGCCCGGCGTTCGCCCAAGCATTTCTTTCGCGTCGCGCCCGACGGCTTCGACGGCGTTGGTCACTTTGTTAATGGCGACGATTGAAGGTTCAGAAACCACAATGCCGCGACCTTTGGCGTAAACCAAAGTGTTCGCGGTGCCGAGGTCTATTGCCAGATCACTGGAAAAAAGGCTGAAAAGGGATTTGAAGGCCATCAAAAAGACTTTCCTGAATGGTAATTGGATCGCCGGAAGAGGTGAGCGGTTGTTTCATTTCCAAGCGTTGAAGTCGGCTGACTTCGCGAGCGAGTTTTCGAAAGCCGCAAACAACTCACCGAGGGCAAACAAAAAGATACAACTATTCGCGCAGTAATGCTATCGAGAAATGAGCACTCTTGCGAAAATCTTCATCGCGTTTTGTGTCTGATCGGCCAGGAGCCGTCTTGCAGCAGGCAATCGGCTACAACTAAAGCCTGCAGACGTGTGTTAGCTGTTGCGAACCAGCGGCAAGCGGTACTGGCTGCGATTTCCTTGCGGGTCGAACGCCATGATCGTCACTTCGCGCATTGTCACGTTCGCAGTGACTTGCACCTGGAAGTTCCCATCGGGTCCGACCATCGTTTCGCGTCCGGAAACGGAGATAGTCGTTCCCGGCGCGCTCGATCCGCGAATGATATAAAGATCGCCACCGAGATAATTCGCACTTAAGCGCGATACCACCACGGAGCCCGAGCCGTTGCTGGGCGACGAAACGATGAACTTTTTCGGCTCACTCCAATCGCTTGTCTGTCCAGTTGCCGCTGTCGCGCGCACCCGCCAGAAGTAGGCGCCCGGCCTCAGGTCGTTCGCGCTAAACTGCGTGGAAATCAACTGATCGCGCTCAATGACTTTTCCTTCCGGAACAAAGAAAGGAGACGTGGCGACTTCGACGCGATAGTAAGCCGGTACACCGGTCTGTGGCTTCAACCAACGCAGGGGAACATTGGCCGCGCCGTTATTGCCGGCGATGACTTTTTCGAGATCGCGCGGCTGCGCGGGTTGCGGCACCTCGAGCAGACGCTGCGGCTTTGAGATCGTGCCGGACTGATTGATAGCAACGTATTCGCCTGAATTCAAAGTTGTGCGCTCGCCACTGCGATTCTGACTTTCGATCGATCCCGCGTTCACGCGAATCTCTTCAGTGCCTTCCGGGTTCACGCCGAAGGTTGCTTGGGTCTGCGCGCCAACCTCGTTCTGGGTCTTCGGAGTTTCGACGACGTTCTTCGCTCCTTCATTCTGATCTTGCGTGCGGACGAGCATCTGTCCACTATCGACGACGACGTGAACATTCGAACGCTTGCCGCCTTCCGAACTTTCGTTATCGCGAATGATGATGGTGCTGTTGGGTCGCACCACCACTGTCGAGCCATCAGCCATCGCAATGCGCGCGCGACCATCAGCTTGAGTTTGGACCATGTCGCCGGGATAAAGTTGTGTATCACTGCTCGCGAGTACTACTTCCCTGGTCGCGGCATGAATCACGCGCACGTCGCCTTCAAATGATTCAAACCGAGCGCCCGCCGGCGCATCAGTCTTCAGTGCGACGCGCTTGAGCGGGTTGCCGAATTTCCACACATAGAAACCCGCAGCGGAAATCAGCAGACACACGACTGCTCCCGTCGCGGCCAATCTGGCCGCACGCTTTTGGACAATCCACCAGTCAAAAGTAAAGCTGCTTTTCCGAGTAACCATCTGCGGATTTAGAGAGGCGAGGAGGGCTGGGAAGAGCATTGCTACAGCCAAACGCAGTTTAACACAGCGTCGGGAAGGCCTTCAAGAACCAGTTTTCCGCCAGTTTTTATAGTTTTTGGCTTGATTTAGCGGACGTAGATCGGGTTTGAGATGATCCAGGGCTTGCCGGTGGCAGGTCCCGGAAGCGAATCGAGATAAGCCTCGATCCGGTACACGCCCCGCCCGCTAATCGGGAATTCTGCGGCGCGGCCTGACGCTTGGGCAAACGGATTGCCATCCTTCAGGAGAACAAACCGAGATGGCAAAGAGCTTTTGGCGGTCAGTGAAATCTGATTCATGAGCGACAGTTCGTCTCCCATTACTTTGTCGGATTGCAGCGCGCGGAATTCGAATCCGGTTGCATCGCTGAAGATGTCGAATGAGACGTAGCAATGACCAAGTGAGATTGCTTCGAACAAACTTTCTCGCGTAAGCGGCGATTCCTTCTTGATCAGGACATGAGTTCGGACAGTACGGAAGCTGCGCTCGTAAGGATCGAGTTTCAGTCCGGCGACCTGTTTGCCGGTGGAATCGCTGAACCCGATTCCGACATTTGAATGAGCATCGTTGCCGGCAATCGCGATGAGCTTGCGATTGCTGGAAGCGCTATCCCATCGCTGCAAATTGTCATTCGGTCGCGCAAAGAAATTCGCGAACATCAAATCGGCGTAACTTCGATACGACCAAAGTCCGTCGAAGAATGTCACTAGCCGATTCATTTGCTTCGTGTTCGTAAACAGGTTGTAGACCTCTACGCCATCAACTGAGTTCGACTGCCAATTTCCGGATTCAGTTGGGTAGGCAGCGAATGCCAGTCCGTGATTCGCGTGCTGCTGATCGATAAACTCTTTGGTTGTGTGATTCTCGTTTGCGCTAGCCAGCCCGGGAATCAGCAGCAGCCGATCCCCATCGGCCGTCGCAACTTCATTCCCATTCACAAACAGCACGCCGCCATGAACTCCATTGAGCGTCATCGCCGCCGTGTCGAACTCCGCCTGCGGATGTTCGGTCATGATTACAAAGTCGAGATTGTTTGCTTTCGCCGCCGCGACAAGTTCCGCAAACGTTCCTGTGCTATGCCCACCGAGCGAACTATGAACATGAATGACGCCTTTGTAGTCGACGTACTCCGATGCAGTTTCGTTTGTGTTGCGTTGAGATGCGAGTTGCTGAATCGCGTTCCGCAGTCGTTTTAACCGATAGCGGCGGTAGACGAACGGCGCCTGTGAAACCAAAATTACAACAAGGAGAATTAGTAAGAACCTGCGGCGGCGAGTCATTTTGTGGAGGGGGATTGCAGGCGGCGCAGTTGTTCATTCAGCAAGTCCCAAACCTGCCGAACATGCGCTTCAGTGGTGCGAATATTGCCGATTGAAAGTCTCAGAACCAGCTTGTCGTTTAGTTTGGTGTGCGACAGCAGAGCTTTTCCGGTTGCATTTACGCCGTGCATGATTGCCTCGTTCAGAGCATTCAGCCGCTCTGCGCTCTTATTTCTCGGATTCGCCCTAAAACAGACGAGCGCGAACGGATAAGGCGCCATCACTTCCCACTCAGTGTCCTCTTCAACCCAGGAAGCGAACAGTTTCGCCAAGCGAACGTGCTCACGGATTCGCGCGGCCAGTCCTTCGTGGCCGAAATAACGAATGATCATCCAGAGCTTGAGCGCGCGAAAACGGCGGCCTAATTGCACGCCATAATCTGAGCCACTACGCACTTTGTCTTGCTCAGGTGTCCGCAGGTATTCCGGCACGAGCGAAAATGCTCGTCGCAGCAAATCCATGTGGCGGCAATAGAGCACCGACAGATCGAAAGGCGTGAACAGCCACTTGTGTGGGTTCATTACCAGCGAGTCTGCTCGATCACAACCGTCGAGCACATGTCGCATCTCTGGAACGACCGCAGCGGAACCCGCGTAGGCGGCATCGACGTGCAGCCACATCGCATGCTTTTCGGCAATCGGAATTATCTCCGGAACTGGATCGACGCTCGAAGTTGATGTGGTGCCGACAGTCGCAACAATGCAGAAGGGAAGAAAGCCTTTGGTCTTGTCTTCTTCGATTGCGTCCGCGAGCGCCTTCACGTCCATGCGGAATTCGTTGTCGGTTGGAATCTTCCGCAGCGCGCGCTGACCCAAACCAAGAGTGATGATGCCTTTGTCGATTGACGAGTGCGCTTGCTCAGAAGCGTAGACGCGCAGCAGCGGAAGATCGGGACGGCCGCTCATGCCTTGTTCGCGAATCCGCATCTCGACGCCTTCGCGCGCAGCGGCGATCGCGTGCATGCTGGAAACTGAAGCCGTGTCGTAAATGATCCCGCTCATTCGGGCATCAAGGCCAATCATCTGCCGGAGCCAATCAGTCACGACTTCTTCTAATTCAGTCGACGCGGGAGAAGTGCGCCACAGCATCGACTTAACGTCGAATGCGGCGCTCAGCAGCTCGCCAAAAATTCCCGGCGCTGAAGTTGAAGTGGCGAAATATGCGAAGAAAGAAGGATGGCTCCAGTGCGTGAGCGCGGGAACGATCAGGCGATCGACGTCCGCGAGAATCGCTTGCATCGGTTCGGCTTTTTCCGGAGGTGCCGCGGGAAGTTGCGCTTTCAGATCGCCGGGCTCGATCTGGGCAAGCACCGGAAGATCGTCGATGTGTTCAAAGTAGTCCGCAATCCAATCGATGAGTTCGTGACCGTGGCGGCGGAACTCTTCGGCGGGCATGTCGCCGAGCAATCTCGCCGTTTCGTCTTTGCGTTCCTTGGCTGAAGTCGGCATAAATTACGACACGTGCGGTTCGACGGATTCCAGTATCCGTCCCCCATGAATCACGGCCGCGATAGTCACTGTCTTGGTTTGGACGCGATAAATAACCCGATAACTGAAAACGAACAGCTCTCTTATGGCCGGATCTTCAAGTTCCGGAACGATTCGCCCAGCGAAGGGAAAGTGCCGCAAAGTTCTAGTTGATTGAACGATCTTTGCTACTACGGCCGATGCGTGGGCTGTGGAATCGCGGGCGATGTACGAAGCTATTGAATCGACATCGTCCAGTGCTCGCGGCGACCAGGCTACTCGGCAAGCCATTTGCTCAATCGTTCTTCGGCTTCCTTCTGGGGAATTGCGCCTTCTCTGTCTGCTGCTTGTAGGGCATTCCGCACCTTTTCGAGGACATAGAGGTGATACTGAATATCTTCGAGTGAACAATCATTCGGCAGCTTGCCGAGCAACTGTTCTACCTCTTCTTTTGCGGTGGCCATAGGCGAGATTATACCGAACAGTGGCAGCCAGCGCATCAAAACCCCAAGGGCTGCAACGGCCGCGCGTCCGTGCCTTCGAAGAACCAGCTCGCGCCGACGCGCAGGCGATGATGCCAGGTCGGCAGACGCGCCGTGTACATCGCGAAGCGTGCCTGGCGCGCGAGTGGCCCGCCCATCACTTTGCCTCCCGTGAGGACGGCTGCGTGTTCGGTCCCGAGACTCAGCGCTTCTCCCAATTCCACGAAATGTTTTGTCTTCAGTTCTTCGCCTTTCAGAAATGCCCGCACGTTCCGCGCGCACAGATGGGCTTGCTGCAGAGCCAGCTGCGCGGTGCCCGCGAGGGTGGGAACGACGTCCGGATAGAAGGCGATGTCACCGAGCGCGAATGCGTCTTTGTGCCCGCTCACTTGCAGCGTCGGTTCGACGAGAATTAATCCGCGTTTATCTTTCTCAACTTTGAGAGATTCGATAATCGGATTCGTGCGCACGCCTGCGACCCAAACGACACCGGATGTTTCAATGGAAGTCTCGCGTCCGTTGTGTTCGAGGGTCAATACGTTTTCTGTGACGCGCGCGACGCGTGTTTGAGTGTGAACTTCAATTCGGTGCGCTTCCAACTCGCGTTCGACATACTCGCGAATCTCATCGCCCATGCCCGGCACGAGCCGATCAGTCATCTCGACAATCATGACCCGAGCTTCACCTCGTAACGCGCGCCGCTTCACAGCGTCTCGCAGCAAGTCAGCCATTTTTGTCGAAAGCTCGACGCCGCTCGCGCCGCCGCCGACAACCGCGAAAGTAAGTGCGTCTCGCGTATCCTGCGGGGCCGCATCGGGAGGAATACGGTCCAACGCTTCAGTCATCCGACGTCGCAAACGATTTGCGTCAGAAATCGACCGGAACGGCAGCGTGAATTGTTCAGCACCTTCGACACCCCAATAGTTGGTCGTCGCGCCGAGTGCCAGAACCAGCACGTCATAACTGAGCGGAAACGATCTTCCAGAAATCGAGACCTGGCGCGTGTCCAAATCAATCGCAGCGACTTCGCCGCGCACAATCTTCACAGCGTCGAGAAGCTCGGAATAATTCGGCGCGATGTGCCAGGCTTCCACTTCGCCGCTCAGGTACTCGTAGAGCATCGGCCTGAAAGTGAAGTGGTCTTCATCGCTGACGAGGGTAATTTCGCCTGCGCCCGACAGATCCAGGGCGGTGAAGAGTCCTCCGAACCCGCCGCCGATAATCAGTATTTTCGCGGATTTGCTAGCCATTTTTAGTGGTTGGAACCGTGACGAGTCGAGCGGCTGATGTTACCAGACATCAATCGCGCCGCACAGCACGCGGCCGCCCGTCTGAGGTGTCAACTGGACACTCAACCATCGGGATGTTAATTTCTCATGCGTAATTTGAATCTTTGCGGTTGGTCGATGATCGGCTTACTGCGGTTTAGGAGGGCCATCTTTTAACAGTGGCATTAGCAAAAGAAGCAAAAGAAAAGATAGTTGGCGATTTTCGAGCACATGAGAGCGACACGGGTTCACCCCAGGTACAAATCGCCCTTTTAAGTCAGCGCATCAGCGAACTCACCGAGCATTTCAAAACGCATAAGAAAGACCATCATTCGCGGCGCGGCCTGTTGAAGATGGTCCAGCAACGCCGAAGTTTGCTCAATTATTTGAGAAAGACGGATATCCAGCAGTACCACGACGTCGTTGGACGCTTGGGTCTGCGCGTTAGTCGCAACTAAAACAAAGAGATACTTCGATCTCTTGTTAATAGAAAAGCCCGCGCCCTTCGAAGGCCTGTGACCGAGCCGAACGTGACGGCGACATTTAGGAAGACAGGCGGCGCGTAGCCAAACAAAACCGAAAGGCGGCAAGAGCTTCACGGCTAAGGCTCTGCCGCCTTTGTGTTTTGGAGTGCGGTTTCTACCAAACTCCAACTCACCAAGCCGCGGCGGATGAGACGTCGCGTGCCAAGCGAACGTTCACGGAACTCGCTTGGCTTCGTCAAAAGGAGACGAATAAAAATGACTGTGAAAAAGTATTTGAAAGAATCAATCAGGGTTGGCGATCGCGATTTGACGGTCGAAGTCGGACGCGTTGCCAAACAAGCAGACGGATCGTGTGTGATCCGTTACGGAGACACCATGTTGTTGTGCGCCGCGGTCGGCTCGCAGTCACCGCGCGAAGGAATCGATTTCTTTCCGCTGACAATTGAGTATCGTGAGGCTTTCTTTGCGGCCGGTCGAATTCCGGGAAACTATTTCCGGCGTGAAGGACGGCCAAACGAAAAAGAAGTTATCACCAGCCGCCTTATCGATCGGCCCTGCCGCCCGCTCTTCACCGAAGGTTACCGAAACGAAACGCAGGTTGTCGCTTCAGTGGTGTCGGCGGATCCGGAAAACAATCCGGACGTGATGGCGATCACCGGCGCGTCGTGCGCCCTCTATCTTTCCGACATTCCATTTCCAAATCCAATCGCCGGCGTGCGCGTCGGGTTGATCGATGGTCGGTACATCGTAAATCCCACTTACACCGAGATTCGCGAATCCAAGCTCAATCTGATCGTCGCGGGCACCGAAGAAGCGATCGTGATGGTTGAAGCCGGCGCATCGGAAGTTTCCGAAGCGATTATGGTCGAGGCCTTGATGCTCGCGCATAAAGAAATCAACCGCCTGTGCCGTTGGCAGAAGGAGCTTTACAAAGCGCTCGGAATTGAGAAGCGTGCGGTCGAACCGCCCGCGCTCAACCAGGAGATGCTGGGCGAGATCGAACGGAATTATGCCGAACGGCTGCGCGCATCGCTGGACACTTCGGGCCAGGAAAAGCGCGCGAGTTATGCTGCGGTCGATAACTTGAAAAAAGAAGTCGTCGAATCGTATCCCGAAGATCAGACCGAAAGCCGGCTGATGGCCAAGAAGTGCTTCGACCATCTGAAGGAAAACATTTTCCGCGACGACATCCTGAACCATCGTCGCCGTCCCGATGGCCGGCGCTTTTCGGAAATTCGTGCGATCAACTGCGAAGTAGGCTGGTTGCCGCGCACGCACGGTTCGGCCTTGTTTACCCGCGGCGAGACGCAAGCGCTCGTCACCACGACGCTCGGCACGAAAGATGATGAGCAGTTCATGGATGATCTGGAAAAAGGCGAGATCAAGCGGCGCTTCATGCTGAACTACAACTTTCCGCCGTATTCGGTGGGAGAGACCGGGAGATTTGGAAGTCCGGGCCGCCGCGAGATTGGCCACGGCGCTTTGGCGCGTCGCGCGCTTGAAGGGGCGTTGCCGGATGACACGACCTTCCCGTACACGATCAGAATTGTCTCGGACATCACTGAGTCGAACGGCTCGTCTTCAATGGCGAGTGTCTGCGGTGGCTCGTTGTCTCTGATGGATGCCGGCGTGCCGATGAAAGCAGCGGTGGCGGGTGTCGCGATGGGACTCGTGATGGAAGGCAACAAGTACGCGATTCTGACTGACATCGCGGGCGCCGAGGACCATTACGGCGATATGGACTTCAAAGTCGCCGGCACGCGCGAGGGAATCACGGCGCTCCAGATGGACATCAAAATCGCCGGCGTCAACGCGCAAATCATGGCCGAAGCTTTGGAGCAAGCGAAGAAGGGCCGCCTGTACATTCTCGGCTTGATGGAGCAGACCATTGCCGAAGCTCGTGAGGATATCTCTCCACATGCGCCACGGATTATTAAAATCAAGATCAATCCGGACAAGATTCGCGACGTCATCGGACCAGGCGGCAAGGTCATTCGTGCTTTGGTTGAAGAAACCGGTGCGAAGATCGACGTCGAAGATGACGGAACCGTTTCGATCGCAACGGCTGATGGAGCTGCGGCTGAGGCCGCCGTCAATCGCATCAAAGGCCTGACGGCTGAAGCTGAGATTGGCGCAACCTATGTTGGCACAGTCAGCCGCATCGTTGACTTCGGCGCTTTCGTGGAAATCTTTCCGGGCACCGACGGTTTACTGCACATCTCGGAGATTGCCGACCGTCGTATTCGCGACGTGCGCGACGAACTCCGCGAAGGACAGCAAATCATGGTCAAGTGCATCGGCAAGGAAGGCAACAAGATCAAGCTTTCCCGCAAGGCCGTCTTGCGTGACGAAGCGAAAGAGACCGAAGCCGCCGCCGGCCAGGAATAGCCAATAGGTTTGGGAGAGTCAATTCTTAGCTGACTCTATGGTGGTCCAAATCGCTGCCGGTACTCGGTCGAGTAGATGAAGATGAAGATCATGTGGCGCAAGTTGTTTGGATTTGCGTTCAGCGTGTCTACATTGTTCTGATACCCGACCGAGTCCGGATCCCGCCGCTGAAAACCAAAATATAGAATTGAGACAGTGCCCTCCGTCAGAAACTTGTCGAGAGCACTCTGCCTTTCAGCAATATGTCGCAGTATTTGGCCATCGGTCTCGCCGGGCTGAATTGTGTAAGCAGGTAGACCCGCGGTGGCGACCAGAGAATTC
>Ga0207644_10000207_pt1 | contig 40948 bp, 36 predicted proteins | sample KBSS73metaG_FD_184326 | JGI IMG/M metagenome (GOLD analysis project Ga0207644, IMG submission 184326) | Switchgrass rhizosphere microbial communities from Kellogg Biological Station, Michigan, USA - KBS S7-3 metaG (SPAdes) (version 2) | ecosystem: Host-associated > Plants > Roots > Rhizosphere... | reverse complement strand
CTTAGTTACCGCAGCCATAAAGGCATCGTCATTAGCGAATGAATGACTACGCTTCATCAGCTTCAAGGCCGATCCTGAAGTAACGTTGAGCAGCTTGGTGATGAGGAATGGGAATTCGTGGCAACCGCTAGCTCAAGCTCTATTTTCAAGCGTCCCAAGTCCCGATTTTCAAAATATGATGCTACCAGAAGTTTGTGGCGTGTAAACGACCGTTAAGACTCAAGTGTCTTGCCCTCTACCGGAGGCAAACTTAGTTCAAAATAGTCCTTAGCGCGTGCCGCTTCCGGTAGCTCTCCCGGTTGCAGAGGCTGATCGACGATCTCGACCCGGAAGCTCTCTTCCAGAGGTGCATTCCAAATCCGCGTGGACAGATTCACTTTAAAGATGCGGAACGCTTTGATGTCTTCCTTGGTTGTCTCGTTAGTTTCAAGGCGGTCGGTGAGATCATAGAACTCGCGCGGCACAAAATCCGGTCGCAAATTAACGTTCGCAGTTTTCTCGCCGTCGCTGACCCACCATTCGTACTTCATCTGGCTGTTGCACTTCATTTCGCAACCTTCAGCCACCACGACTTTATAGCGATCGCGGCCCGGCGCACCCGTCACATATTCGATCGTGTCTTTCACTCCGGGACCCGGGTGACCGCTGACGATGTAGAGATTGTCACGCGACCACAGATCATCTTGAGACAGAGCCTGGGCGGCTGCTTGCATGGCCCGAAAGCCAACGGCGGTCCCCCACCAAAGTGATCCCGGATGCTGACAGATGGCGCCGTCATAATCCAATTCCATGACCTCGCCCTGATCCTTAATGCGAATCTTCACTCCCTCGGCCGCTTTGATAGTTCCATTACTTGACATCGATCTTCCTCCAGTGGTGACGAGTTCTGCTGACTGGAGCGCAAGCGTCTCGCTTGCCTGGATTGGCGACGGCCGCGCTCCAGTCGAAATCTGATCGCTAACAAATCCGCGGCAATTGTTCGCCGACGAGCATGTCTACGATGCGGCGCCCACCGAAGACCGTCTGCATCACGACGCGGCCCGCGCGGCCGTCGGTCACTTCGCCAATCTTTGCGGCTCCCTCACCCAGCGGATGTGACTTGAGTGCAGCCAGTGCGCTGTCAGCATCTTCGCGCGGTACCACGCAAACGATCTTGCCTTCATTCGCCAAATAGAGCGGATCCAAACCGAGGATCTCGCAGAAGCCTTTCACCTCGCTACGAATCGGCGTGCGATCTTCAAAGATCTCAATCCCGACCTGCGAAGCTTCCGCGATTTCGTTTAAGACGGTTGCCAATCCTCCTCGCGTTGCGTCCCGCAAAAAGCGCGTAGCCGGAACGGCCGATAAAAGGCTATCGATCAGACCATGAAGAGAGGCGCAGTCACTTTCTATCGGCGTGGACAGCTGCATGTCTCCACGAGCATTCAGGATCGCGGCGCCATGGTCGCCCAGCAGACCGTTAACAAGGATCGCATCACCGGGCTGGGCCTTATCGACACCGAGGTCGACGCCTGCGCGAATGACACCCACTCCGGCGGTATTAATGAACAACTTGTCGCAGGCTCCCCGTTCGACAACCTTGGTATCTCCCGTAACTATTCTTACTCCGGCTTCGCGGGCGGTCTCGGCCATGGTCCGCGCCACCATGCGCATCGTCTCGACCGGAAGCCCTTCCTCGATGATCACCGAGCAAGACAAGTAAAGCGGAATCGCGCCGCCGACGGCGAGGTCGTTAACGGTGCCGCAGATGGCGAGTTTGCCGATGTTGCCGCCAGGAAAGTCGAGTGGTTGGACCACGTAGGAATCGGTGGTGAAAGCAAGTCGGTCGCCGAGCGCAACCATGTCCGCCAAGCTAAGCCGCGCCTGATCTTCGAGCGGTGATTCGTTTTCGTCGTCAAAGGCACCAAGAAAGATGTCGTCAATCAGGTCGTGCATCGCCTTGCCGCCACCGCCGTGGCCCAGCGTGATCGTGGACACCTTTACTTTGCCGCGATGTCTGGGCTTGCCGTTCTTTGCGGCAGCCTCCATGACGGTACTCATGCGACCTCCTCGACTAATTCTCTGGTTTCGTGAATCTTCTCGATGTCACCGTATTGATAGTAAGCGGCGCAGGCTCCTTCTGATGAAACCATCAACGCGCCCAAAGGCGTCTCAGGCGTACATTCTCTACCAAAGACCTTGCAGTCCCACGGCTTGATCACACCCTTGAGCACTTCTCCGCATTGACAGGATTTCGGATCGGCGATCTTGAGCGCCGGCACAGAGAATCTGCGCTCCGCATCGAACTCAGCGTACTCCTTGGTGATACGAACTCCCGAGTGATCGATCGAACCGAGACCGCGCCACTCAAAGAATTCCCTCAATTCAAAAACCTTACCGATCGCATCCAGGGCCACGGTGTTACCGCCGTCGGGAACCACGCGTTTGTATTGGTTCTCGATCTCACAGCGGCCATCGGCGATCTGTTTAAGCACCATCCAGAGGCCATGAAGGATATCGAGCGGTTCAAAGCCGGCGATTACCAAAGGCTTCTTGTAGTGCTCGGCGATAAAGCGATACGAGGTATTGCCGATCACCATGCTGACATGGCCTGGACCGAGGAACCCATCCAATTGGAGATCCGGTGAGTCCAGAATCGCCTTAATCGTCGGGATGATCGTAATGTGATTACAAAACAGCGTGAAGTTCTTGATGCCTTCCTGCTTCGCTCTTAAAACCGTGAGCGCAGTGCTCGGCATGGTTGTCTCAAATCCCAGCGCGAAGAAGCAGACTTGCCGGTCCGGGTTAGCTTTGGCGATCTGGAGAGAATCAAGCGGCGAGTACACCATGCGCACATCAGCGCCGTTTGCTTTGGCCTGCAACAGACTCTCTTTCGATCCGGGCACGCGCATGGCGTCGCCGAATGTGGTGAAGATCATGCCCGGCATGTGGGCCAGCGCCACGCAATCGTCCACGCGGCCCATGGGTAAAACGCAAACCGGGCAGCCTGGGCCGTGGATCAATTCGATCCCTTTCGGCAACATTGTCTCGACGCCGTATCGGAAGATCGCGTGCGTGTGGCCGCCACAAACTTCCATGATGTAGATCGGATCGTTACTGGCACGCTCCGATTGGATTTGGGGCACGAGCACGCGGATTTCCTCCAGCAGAAAACGCGCCTTTTCAGGATCTCGGAATTCGTCGACGTATTTCATGTTGCCTTCTTTCCTTTTGTCGTTAAGCGATTCATCCCATAACGGCCAATGAGCCGCGGTCGTCCGCCAGTAGTGTGTGAACCAGGTCCCAGAGAATGTGATAGATGATTACATGGCATTCCTGCACGCGATGAATGCTGTCGGTTTCGACCACAAGACAATGATCCAAACCGATCTTCGACATCTCGCCCCCACTCATTCCGGCCAGGCCGATGGTGGTCACACCCATTTCCTTCGCCTTAATAAAAGCCTTCACCAGATTGTCTGAGTTACCGCTGGTCGAAAGACCGATCAAGCCGTCTCCGGCGCGCGCTTGCGCTATCAACTGCCGGACAAAGACGTGCTGGAAGCCGACGTCGTTAGCCACCGCCGACATCATCGTGCGGTCAGCGGTAAGATCGATTGCGGTCAGGGCGACGCGCCCGGCCGTGACCGGATGCAGAAACTCGACGGCGACATGCGCCGCGTCGCAACTCGAGCCGCCGTTGCCCATCGAAAATAGACGTCCGTTTCCGCGATAAACATCCGCGATCGCTCCGGCGGCGGCGACGACCTCCTGTCCGTTCCGCGCAAAGAAGGCGTCAATTACCTCTTGATGATGTGCGGCCTTTTGCGCGACGGACTCGAGCAGCGCAGAATTCATCAACGACGGATCCTGCTTCCTGCCGTGCAGGAACGGATACAGCCCTTCCAAATTTGGATTCTCCGCCGGACTCATTATTTTTATTCGCGGCACGCGCATCTTGCGCGTGATTCACGGGCGAGACGCCCGTACCAATTTCATTAAGCTCATTGTCCTGATCACGTTTGGCCCACGAGTTCCAGCTTCGGCGCTGCCGCAACGCTGACAGGTGCATTCGACGCCGATTCCTTCATCGCGAGGAGTTCTGCCTGCACTTCGCCAAGCTCGCGCAGCACCTTCAAGGTCGCCTCAGCCTCTCCCTCGTTGATCAGGCTCATGGCAAACCCGACATGTATGAGGGCCCACTGACCGACACATCTTTCAAGTGGGAAGTAATCGTCCACCACACATTCCAGACTCACTTCCCGTTGGACGCCGCTAACGTCCACGAGGGCCATCTGCCGGTTAACATCCGTGATTTTTACGATCTGGCCAGGGATTCCAAGACACATAGCTGACTCCTTAGTAGGACAAGCTCAGCTTGTCCCGTTTTCAAACTGACAAACTAAAGTTTGTCTGACAAACAACGCGCTGCCGCGATCGCAGCCTGTCCCAACGCCAAGCCGCCATCGTTGGTGGGGACCTTGGCGTGCGAGACACAAGTTAGTCCATCTGACTCGAGTAACCGCACTACCTCTTCAAACAAGAGCTTGTTCTGAAAGCAACCGCCACTGAGCGCCACTGTGTCCACCGAGGCTCCAACTGCACCTGGTTCTCTGAGGCGCGCGATCATGTCGCGAATTGCCTGGGCGAGTCCATAGTGAAAGCGCGCCGCAATCCGAGCAGCGGGACTCGGTTGGACTAGATCTTCGAGCAGGGCCTCCCACATTGGTGACGAATCAAGATAGAGCATACCGCTGGGTTGCTCAGTGATGCTGAAAGCGTAAGGCGCCTCGTCGTCCGATAACCGATACGACTCCGCCATCGCTTCCAACTCCATCGCGCCCTGGCCTTCAAATAGTGCGTGGTCTGCACACAGACCCAACGCCGCCGCCACCGCATCAAAAAGCCGTCCGCAAGAACTGGCCAAAGGCACATTCAACCCTGTCTCCAACATGCGATCAATGGTTCGGAGCGGCTTGCCAGTCAAGTATCGATAGAGCTCGAGCGTGGAATACTTTTCCACGAGATGGGTCCAGCCCGGCCCCGCCACCAGATGCGCGTAGGTGTTGCGCCACGGTTCGCGGATGGCCTGGACCCCGCCCACCATCGCGACGGGTTTGAAAGCAGCCAGTCGCCGGCAGCTACGATAATCGGCCAGCAGAAACTCACCGCCCCAGATCGTGCCGTCTTCACCAAAGCCCAGTCCGTCGATGGCCACGCCAAGCACGGCCGGAGCATTCAGCGGGACACCGTTCTCAACCATGCAACTGGCGATGTGCGCATAGTGATGTTGAACCTCGATCAGCGGGAGATTCTCAGACGCCGCGCGTTGTTTCGCGAGTTTCGTGGAAAGATATTCCGGGTGCATGTCCGCCACCAGCAGTCGTGGCTGATGATCGTAAATCCGCGAATAGAGCTGAAGATTCTTTTGGTAATCCTCGAACGTCGAAACGTCTTCGAGGTCGCCCTGATGCTGCGAGACAATTGCGGCCCCGTTCTTCACAACGCAGAAAGTGGATTTCAATTCACCGCCAAAAGCCAGAAGGTCCGGCGCGCCTTCGAAGCCCTGCGGTAAAGGCACGGCACTGGGAGCGTAACCGCGAGCGCGGCGCATCAACGTTGGCCTGCCGGCCACGATGCGAACTACTGAATCATCAATCCGATTGGCGATCTCGCGATCGTGCATCAACATCGCGTCGGCGATATCGCGAAGACCTATCCTTGCCCGGTCAAGACTCGTAACCTGCGGCTCGTCAGAAATGTTTCCACTCGTCATGACCAGCGGCCGATCGATTTCCCGCGTCATTAATAAATGGAGCGGCGTGTAAGGGAGCATGAAACCGATCGTCGTCAGACCGGGAGCGATGCCCGCTGGTAATTTTTCCATGCCGTCAGCGGGCAGCAGAACGATTGGAGCTTCCGGACTCTGTAACAATTCGGCTTCCGCTGAGGTGAGTTTGCAAAACCGGCGAATCATATCGACATCACTGGCCATCAGCGCAAACGGTTTGCCGTATCGATGCTTTCGCTCGCGCAATCGCTGCACAGATTCCGGATTAGTGGCATCACACGCCAGGTGAAACCCGCCGAGTCCACGGATGGCGAGTATGGACCCACTCTTCAGCATCTCGATGGCGGCCTGCATCGCCTCGCTCTTCCTCGGATGATCTATCGTCGCGCTCGGGTTCATTTCTTCCAGCCAGATCGTCGGCCCGCAGGTTGCGCAAGCAATCGGTTGCGCGTGAAAGCGACGGTCGGCAGGCTGCAAGTATTCATTCTTACAGTCTTCACACATGGGGAAGTCCGCCATCGTCGTGTTCACGCGATCGTAGGGAACCTCCTTCACGATGGAAAAGCGCGGCCCACAGTGGGTGCAATTAGCGAACGGATAACCGTAACGCCGCTCTGTGAGATCGAGCACTTCCGCACGACAGGCCTGGCAAATCGCCGCATCGGGAGTGACGCGCGTGCAGTTCTCGCCGCTGATACTTTCGGCAATGCGAAAGTCCTCATAGTCGAGTAAGGACATTACCTGCGTCTCGACGCCTTCGATTTGCGAGAGCGGCGGAGCCTCGGTGTGCAGACGCGTGAGGAACTGCGAAATGGCGCCCGAGTTTCCAGTAGTGCGGATCAAAACTCCAAATCCATCGTTAAGAACTTCGCCGACCAGTCCTTCGTCGCACGCCAAGCGCCACACAGTTGGCCGGAAGCCCACCCCCTGCACTGTCCCCCGAACACGGATCTCAACGGTTTGCCGGCTCTCCATCGCCCCTGATCCTGATACCGACAACTGGTGTCTATTTACTATCACTGCAGGCCTTCACGCTGCTCGAGCTCCGAGAGCATCAATGCTGGCTTTCAGTCGCCGTCCCACTCGGACTCTGCTCTCTTTGAGATTCTCCAATAGAGGCACAACCAGACGAACAACTTGCAAGGGGGAATCCGCGGGCGTAAGCACGACTCGGTAGATTGGTTCCTGAACTACACGCCGCAATCTTGAAATCACCAAATCAAATTGCTGCTCCAGGGTGCCTGCAAACGCCAGGTCGGGGACGTCGTTCAGCGATGTTTTCTGTCGCGAATCGCTTACACCTTGCATGTGCTGCCGCACGAGTTTTGTTTCGTCGGGTGTCGAATCTGCTACTTGCGACACTGGTACTTTCCGCCCACCGTGAATGAATGCCACGCGGCTTTGCGCCGCTTCGGTGACTGCGCGCACGAGCGCTACGTCGCGGTCAACATCGCAGGCCCAACCCCCGTTGAAAGTCCTGCGGCTGGGATTTTTCAAGTCGAACACGAAAGCGGCAAAGAATGGCAAGCCGTAGTCGTTAAGCACGGTTCGAACTTTTAACTGCAGACCATTCTGCTCGGCACGTTCGACAATCTCGCGCACCTTGTCGGGCAAGCTAGCCGCGTCAACCAAACGTGACGAGGAACGAACCAATTCAAACGACCAGATATCACGTTCGATCAGTTCCAGCAGAGCTTGAATACTGGCCTCAAGCACCGAATTGCCTGATGCCAGGCCGTTGGTTGACGAGCCGAAGAGCGACTGTCCAACGTCAAGCGCCGGATAATAGATAAGTTCGGCGGGGATGGTACATTCAGCTCCGCTCTCAAGATCCTCAACTGACGCCAGCAGCAATGGAGCGTCGAGATCGACTTCCCGGTTTAGTAGCGGAGCAAAATCAAGAATCGCATCGCTGGCCCGCTCGGCCCGGGAAACGTCTCTCGCAGATCCCCACCTAGTCGAGACATGGCCATTACCCGGTTCGGCGAAAAAAAACTCCAACGCCTCCATGTAGGCTCCCACTTCGGCCTCAACCGAGTGCAGACCTTTTCCAAAAGTGAAGGACTCGCCGCGGGCGCGCGGTCGCACACTTACGCAAACCGGTACACCAAGGACATCCAGATCGGTAATATCGCTTACCTCGCTAATGCCCGCCGCTGCGGCCAGACGCTTGGCATATAGCAGAGTCGTCTCGGGCGCTACTGTGCGCATGACTCGACTTGAACCCATGCGTCTAAGTCTAAACACAACTCCATCTCGCGAGGGTCCTCTGCTCTGGACACCGGCAACGGAGGCGCTAACGCGAACTCCGAAGAAACGAATACGCGCGCGCCGATTTCGAGCAGGCCCGCTCTACGTCTCGCGTGATGATTTCATCCAGTCGCCATTGGCGTAGTGACAATGGCGACTGGTCTGTGGAAAAAGAAATCGTCGCCGTTAGCCGTCGACGTCGTCTCCGCAATGGGCTCCCAACGCGATGGCGCCGCAAAAGCCATCTACGTCTCCGTCGTCATCACCACAATGCACTCCGGTTGCCACGGGATGGTTACCCAACAGGCGAGCAAGTGATTCCCGATCCAACTCAATCGAAACTGTGTTCTTCGTCATAGTTTTTCTCCTTAGTCTAAGTCGGTTGCTTAGTTCATCCAGTCAGATAACTGGCCCTACTTGTGCTTCATGGGTGTTCCGCTGGGACTGACATTGACCAGTTCCATCATGCCGCGGTCTTCGTGACCCAGAATGTGGCAATGGAAAACATACGTCCCTGTGTAATCTACGAACCTCGTCAACATCTTTACCCAACCGCCTGGCGGAATGGCGAAATTATCCCACCACACCCACGGGTGTCCCATCTTCACTCCCCCCGCGGGAATATGGAGCGTGGGATCGGGATCAAACCACTCGACGATCTGAAACGGATTAATGTGGATGTGAAAAGGATGCGCCAGCGCTTTTGCCAGCGTATCGTTGGCGAGCGTCCACTCTTCAGTGGCACTCAACTTCATATACTCGTCGATTTCGCCGCTGAACTGTTTGCCGTTGATCGTGTGCATCGGCGGCGCGTTCGGCATCAGGGGCGGGGTTGGCGACGGTGTCGGAGAGTTCCGCCCCCCTTTACTTCCTATTGGGGTTGGTGTGGGGCTTGGGCTTGCGAACTGGCCAAACTGGGACTTGGCGGTATTGAAACGAAATTCACGTCTCACCATACCGACGGGTGGAACAATGTCCTCGAGGAACAGCGGCTGCTTGGGAAATTCCGCATTGCTCGGGAAATCCGTGGCACTCACCGCTGCACCGGTTAGCTTAACCATGAACAGCACAACATCCTTGTCAGAAACGGGGTCATGGTACGTGACCGGAAAAGGACCGCCAGTACTCGGAGCCCGCACGAGCAAATCCACCCGGTTGCCGGGCGCGAGGCTGCCGTTTGAAATCCATTTGCCACCGATAAAAAAGGTCTTCGCCGGAACAGAAATTGTGTTCACAACCGAACTCGGGATCGCTGCCGAAAACGGATGGGGATTGTAGTTGTCCTGATGGAGTTGCACTCCATCTTGCGCGGTTTGCACCCACTTGAGGTCAGGCGATGTGTTTAGCGGTACCGGCGCCTGATGACATGCGTTAATAAACCGCCACATCTGCGTTTGGTTCGGTTTCATCTCGACGATCGGCTGGTATTGACCGTTGACCGAAACCAGATCGCCCTTGCCCTGGGCGCGCAGCAGTCCAAGCACCGCCGAAAACTGCTGCAGCACTAACACTCGTTCCTGGAGGGGTTGTCCCTTGCTTGAATAATAATCGTGCAGCGTCTTATCGTAACCACCGTCGTAATCAGCCTCAATGATCAGCGCCCCGGCCATGCCATTAGCCAGGTTCAGGGCGGTCGATCCATGCTTGTGCGCGTGATACCAGTGGGTACCCGGCGCCTGACCCATGCTATTTGACTTCCCATTCCATTTCGGAATCGTGAAGCAATTCGGGAAAGCGCCAATGTAGTACTGAGGTAACTGCGGATAGGGCGGCTTCATTTCTTGCTCGTTCTGATACCAGAGCTGTTCGTCTTGTGGCAGCACTGATGGACCGTGCCCACCCGGCGGTGGACTCTTACCCAACCACGTAGCGGTGTTGTCGTACGTGATCAGAAGCTCCTTCTGCCACTTCTGCCACTCATCAGGCCAGTCCGTCCACAACAGCGGTTGGTGACCGTGCATGCAATACGCAAAGATTTTGTCGAAGATGGGTCCGACGGTCTTCTCATTAACCGTTGGCAGACCATCACGCCCGCGCGGACTGGGCCGAATATTCAGCAGCACATTGTCGGAGATTCCACTCGGACTGACGTGGGTACCGTGAAAGTGCAGATTTGTGGAACTCGACCCGTGGAAGCAGTTCGGTGGGTTTTCAAAAAATGGAGTACTCGGATTCGGATTGGCTTTAGTGGGCTCAATACCTGGATAGGTGTTGCCTTGCCCAAAGGTCGTGGCTTGATCGCACGCCACACCATGTTCCGCAACGTCCAGCGTATTCGGGAAGTTGTTCACGTTTACGTGGTTCAAGAGCGTGATTTGGACCGTATCTCCGATACCCGCGCGAAGCGTTGGGCCCGGACCTGGGACGCCATGAGTCTTAGGCCACACGGGTCTGCCAAGGGGCGGCAAGCTCGCGTCATACCCAGAGAAATAACGCATCCGACCAGTATTACAACTAGGGCCCGATTGTCCGGATCGAGGCGATCCCAAATAGACCTTCTCTTCATCGAGAACCTTTATTACGGCCTTTAGCGTCTTTGTTGGTCCCGCACCGGCACTCTTGATTTCCATTATTGATTGAAGCGTCTGTCCCCCGGCAGCGGGATCGCAGTTCGGTTGTTGCGCGATCCAAGACTCCCGGCCGAGAGCCGGAACCATCGAATAAATCGCTAGCCCGGAGCCTGCCGCAATCGCTTGTTGGAGGAAACTCCGGCGGGTCGTCTCTGACTCTTGCTTAACCCTGGCTGATTCGTTGCTATCTTCTTCGCCCACCTGATCCGTGATGATCGTCTTTTCTGACATGTTGACCTCCTCACGTAGTTTTGTTGCCCAGCGCCTTAGCAGATCCTGTTTCGGATCTACGACGCGGTCCGCCGGTTCAGTTACGAAGCCTCGCTACCTGGTGATTTTGCCGAACGCGCCTTTCTTTGTTTTCCGACCGAAGGCGCCTTTCTTCTTCTTGCACGACTCGACAATTATCGTCCCTGACTCGCCCTTGTGATTGTTGCAAATATAGGGAATCGTTTGAACCGAGCCGAAACCAACCTGATCGGACGGCGTGTTAGGCGGAATCTGATGCGCCATAAACCCGTCCTTTGGACCACCTTTGGGCGCTGGCCAATGAGCTTCTTTCGGGTCGCCATTGAACCAGAAGACGCTGTCGTTCACGCATATCTTTTGCGGGTTCGGAACAAACACGGCTGGCGTGCCTGGTTTGATTTGGATTTTATAGATGGACATCCAAGGTCCCCCTTTCTTCTTCGACGAGATGCCTCAGCCAAAAAAACGAAGGGCCACTTGCGAAAATTGAGCGCGACTCTATCACAAGTAATGAAATTTGCAATAGGTTTTGCAAATAACAACGCAAGTAAAGTTAGGGAGTATTGTTTTGCCCTTTAAGCGCGAGACCGCTAGCTTCTCGTCAGCTCAAAGAGCAGGCTTGGTTTTTCTCTGGGAAGCCTATTGCACCCGAGAATCAAAGTTGCCTGCCATTAAAGTGGTTTAGGGTTGGTAAAGCGCTACCTGCGATGGGCACGAGTGACTCATAGTTTGGTAATCATTAATGTTCCCAAGGCGAGCTTGTTTTGAGTCTCATAGAGCGCAAGGCAACTGTCCTCGCCGCGCCAGGACAGCAACAGGCTTTTCATAAAGCTTTTCAGAGCAAGGCCCGAGCTGCCTCCGCGAAAGTAAAGCGGCGTTCGTAGAGAGCTTTTCCCACAATTACGCTGTCCACGCCGAATGGCGCCAGATGTTTGAGTCGTTCAAGATCCGCCAGCGAAGAAACGCCGCCCGATGCTGTTACTTTCAAACCGGACTCAGTCGCCAGCGAGCGCGTCTGTTCTACGTTGGGACCTGACAGCATGCCGTCGCGCGCTACATCCGTATAGATAATGCGTTCGACTCCCGTTTGCGCGACGATGCGGGCGAATTCCCTCGCCTGGATCCTTCCTTCTTGCTGCCAGCCGCGCACCATGACCTCACCGTCTTTGGCATCAATGCCTACAGCGATTCGATCACTGCCAAACTCACGCACTAGATTTGAGACAGTTTCAGGCGATTCCACTGCCAATGTGCCGACGATACCTCTCCTCACTCCGAGTTTGATCACTTCTTCCAAATCTTTAGCAGTGCGCAAGCCGCCACCGAATTGAACAGGTATTTCAATCGCCCGGATAATCTGACCCAGCAGATCTCGGTTAGGTGATTCGCTATCCGAAAAGGCGGCGTCAAGATCGACGATGTGCAGTAGCTGCGCACCGGCAAGCTCAAAGTCTTTCGCGACTGTGATGGGATCGTCGTTATATAGAATCGGGGCATCTTTGCGGCCTTGCGACAAGCGGACGCATTTACCGTTTTGCAGATCGATCGCCGGAATGATCAGCATTGGCTTCTCTCGGCATCCCTGATTGCCGCCATCACAGGTTCAAACAGGAGACTGTTAGTCGAGATGGCATTGCCGCCATGGATCGTCTTCTGTCCTCGCCAATCAGTAAAAGTGCCGCCGGCTTCTTCAACAATAGGCAAAAGCGCGGCACAGTCCCACACGTTCATAACTGGATCGAGCATGATATCGGCGCGGCCGGTGGCGACGAGCATGTGCCCGTAAGCGTCGCCCCAGGTGCGGCGAGCGTTGACCTGTAGCTGCAGAATCTCAGCCGCGCGACCAAATCCATACCGTTCACAACTGCTAAAGTCCGTAGCGAGTAATAAGGCATCGCCAAGAGATTCAGTTGCAGAGACGCGCGCCAGCGCACCATTCCAAAAACAACCAAGACCGCGCGCCGCGCAGATCATTTCATCGAGCGCCGGAAGATTGACGACGCCCAGCACTGCCTCGCCGTCAATCTCCAAACCAATTAGCACTCCGTAGAGCGGCACTCCATGCACAAATGAATAGGTGCCATCGATCGGGTCGAGAATCCACCGACGATTTGAGCGGCCAGGTTTTTCGCCCTCTTCCTCACCGAGAATCGCGTCTTCGGGAAAAGCCCTTTCCAGCTGCGCGCGCAGATATTTTTCGGCTTCACGATCCGCCGCGGTCACAAAAGAATTGTCGGCCTTGCGCTCAGCGACAAATGATCCTTTGAAATAGCGATTAGTAATCTCGCCCGCGTGGCGAGCCACTGTGACCGTAAAATCCAGGAGCGCCTTTAGTTCTGCGGAGTCTGGGATCATTTAGCGTTCCCTTCCTCACGCCGGCGGGTTAACTCTTCGCGCACCTGCTCAAGCGTGACCCCGCGCTCAACCATGAGCACGAGCAAATGGTAGAGAAGATCCGACACTTCGCCGGCGAGCAGACTCGCGTCTTTATTTTTGGCGGCTATGATGGTCTCGCTTGATTCTTCCCCGACTTTTTTCAGTATCTTGTCCAGACCCTGATCGAATAGATAGGCAGTGTAAGACCCTTCAGGCCGATCACTCTTTCTACTTTCGATGAGTGCGTATAGCTCACTTAAAACGGCGCCAAGATCAGGCATTCCGTCTGCATTCTCTTGGGGCCTGTCTGGTTCTTGAAGTTGGCTGTGAAAACACGATTGGGCGCCGGTATGACAAGCCGGACCATTGGGTGAGACGAGTACGGTCAGCGCGTCGTTGTCGCAATCGACGAGTATGTCCATCACGCGCTGTGTGTGGCCTGAAGTCTCGCCCTTGTGCCACAAGCTCGCACGCGAGCGCGAGAAGAACCAGGTTTCTTTTGTCTCGAGAGTCCGTTTTAGGCTCTCGGCATTCATGTAAGCGAGCGTCAAGACCTGACGTGTGTTGGCATCTTGAACAACAACAGGAACTAGACCTCGCTCATCGAATTTGATCTGCTCAATCGGAACCTTCATCGCACAATCACTCCTCGCTCGCGCAAATAATTCTTAGCGTCGGCGATCTTGTATTCGCCAAAATGAAAAAGGGATGCAGCGAGCACGGCGCTGGCGCCGCCTTCGGTCAGGGCCTCGTAAAAGTGTTCGAGCTTTCCGGCGCCGCCCGAGGCAATCACGGGAATGCGAACACTACCTGAGACGGCCCGGGTTAGTTCAATGTCATACCCATTCCTGGTCCCGTCGCGGTCCATGCTGGTCAGTAGAATTTCGCCGGCTCCAAGTTTCTCAGTGCGCGCCGCCCACTCAACCGCATCAAGGCCCGCTGGCTTTCTTCCGCCGTGCGTAAAGACTTCCCATCCCTCGCTTGCATCGTTCGCAGCGCGCCGTCTAGCGTCGATTGAAACGACCATGCATTGCGAGCCGAACGTTTCGGCGGCTTCTTTGATCAATTCCGGCTGCTCAATCGCCGGGGTGTTGAGCGAAACTTTATCGGCGCCTGAGCGCAGCACTGCGCGAATATCTTCGAGCGATCGCAAGCCACCACCCACGGTGAAAGGAATAAAAACCTGATCGGCTACGCGCCGCACAAGTTCCGAAACGATGTCGCGCTTGTCTGACGATGCCGTGATATCCAAAAAGGTCAACTCGTCAGCGCCCTCAGCGTCGTACTTCACGGCTTGCTCAACAGGATCGCCGGCATCGACCAGAGAGACAAAGCGAATGCCCTTCACCACGCGGCCACGGTCCACGTCCAGACACGGTATGATTCGCTTGGCCAGCATGATCGATCAGCCGCGGGCAAAATTCGCCAGGATTCGTAAACCATCCGCCTGGCTCTTCTCCGGATGAAATTGCACGCCGTAAAGATTCTCGCGCGCGATCACTGATGCATAGGCCACGCCGTAATCCGTTTTGCCGGCGATGACTTCCCTTTCCACCGGTTCGCAATAGTACGAATGGACGAAATAGAAGAAGGCGGAATCTTTGATTCCTGCAAACAACCGATTTGAGTTCTGTTGTCGCACCTGATTCCAGCCGACCTGCGGCACCACCAGGTCCTCCGGAAAGCGGCGCACGCGACCGCGCAAAAAACCCAAGCCACGGCTCGCGCCAAACTCCTCCGACTCTTCAAACAACATCTGCATGCCGACGCACACACCCAACAAAGGCGTTCCAGCAGCAACGCGCTCGCGCACCAGCCGATCGAATCCGCGCGCGGCGAGCGCCTCCATGCACGCGCCGAAAGCGCCCACGCCCGGCAGCACCAATCGCTCAGCCTGGCGCAAAACATTCTCATCAGCGCTCACCACTGCGGCGCAGCCGTTGGCGGCAAAAGCCTTCTCGACCGAACGCAGATTGCCAACTCCGTAATCGATGATTGCTACTTGCGCCAAGAGGTTTACAAAACTCCTTTCGTGCTCAAGATGCCAGTGATTCGCGAATCGCGCTCAACGGCTTGACGTAAAGCCCTCGCTGTCGCTTTGAAAGTTCCTTCGAGAATGTGATGGGTGTTGCGGCCGCGCAAACAGTCGATATGCAAATTGAATTTCGCTGTCTCTGCGAACGATCGCCAGAAGTGTTCCGCGAGCTCAACCGAAAAGTTTCCAATCTTCTGCCGTCGCGTCGTTACTTCATAGACCAGATAGAAACGGCCCGAGAGGTCGATCACCGAACGGCACAAAGCCTCGTCCATCGGCACAGTCGCCTCGCCATAGCGCCTGATGCCCGCTTTGTCACCAACGGCCTCAGTCAGCGCTTGCCCCAGTGTGATGGCAATATCTTCTACTGAATGATGATCGTCGATTTCCAAATCGCCCTGGCAAGTTACTTCCAGATCGAACAGCCCATGTTTGGCGAAGAGCTCGAGCATGTGATCGAGAAAAGGCAGGCCCGTACTGATGCGCGCGCGGCCATCGCCATCAAGGGTCAACTTGACGCGCACGTCTGTCTCCTTCGTTTTGCGTCTGACCAGCGCCGCACGGATGCGGGTTCGTTTGTTTGCTTTCATGGTTACCTTCACTGCCGATTGGATTGACCCGTCGCTACCGCTCGGGTACTGACCTCATCACAATTAAGAACGCTCGTCGCAACTCAAGGACAAATCTCCCTGAGCGCGCTCAACAAAAGATCATTCTCTTCCGGCGTACCCACACTCAGACGAAAATAATCGCTCAACATTGGATAGCCGCTAACGTCGCGAATCAAAATGTTTCGCTTGAGCAACTCCGCGAACACCTGTTTCGGATTGATCGAAGACCTAATGACCATGAAGTTTGCGTTGGAGCGCACCGGAGTGAGCCCAGCGATCCGATCCAACTCGCCAAACAACCGTTCGCGCTCGGTGATGATCCGCTGCACCAGCGGTTGCAACTCATCTTCGTACATCTCCACAGCTACTTCGGCAGCAGTCTGAGAGACTGCATTCAGGTTGTAAGGCAGCACGGCCTTGCTGACTTCGTTCGCGAGTTCGGGTGCAGCAAGCAGATAACCAACACGCAACGCCGCCAGCGCCATAGCTTTTGAAAACGTCCGCAGCACGACTAGGTTTTCGTGATCGCGCAGCAGCGGCACCACCGAATGTTCGGCGAATTCGTGATACGCCTCGTCGATTATTACAAGACCTTTTGTCGATTTCAGCAGAGCGCTTAAATCGTCGTCGCCGAGCCGGCATCCCGTCGGATTATTTGGCGAGCAGATGATCGTGACGTGCGGCTGCAAATCCTTCGCGCCTCTGTGCAGGGCTTCAGTGTCGTAGCCCAAATCTGAAGTGAGCGGCAGGCTTATGACTTCCCCGCCCAGCACCGTCGTTATCTGCCGGTAAAGCGCAAATGTCGGTTCACAGATGAGCACGCGCTTGCCCGGTCCCACCGTCACCATCAGCAGCGCCTGAATCAACTCGTTCGATCCATTTCCGGCGATAATGCCTTCTGCTTGCCAGCCGGAAAATTCCGCCAGGCGGGAATGCAAACTCGCCGGCGTGAAATCCGGATAGCGTGACCATTTGCGCTCTTCCAGCCGGCGCAGGGTCTCTGTCTTAATTCGTGCCGGTGCCTCCCAGGGATTTTCGTTCTGATTGATCTTCACCCGCGCCCGATCCGGAGACATCGTGTAAGCGCGCAAACTGCGCACCTCGGGCTTGATTGTGTCTGATGAATTTCCCATCGCTTCTTTCCGGTTAATCCAACCTGATTTCAGCCGAACGAGCGTGCGCGTCCAGGCCCTCAGCCTTGGCCAGCGTCGCAATCTTGTTCGCTGAATGTCTCAGTGCTGAGTGCGAATAACGCAACATCGTGGTGCGCTTAACAAAATCGTAAACACCCAAGGCCGAAGAAAATCGCGACGCTCCGGCAGTCGGCAGAACATGGTTTGGCCCGGCAAAGTAATCACCCACAACTTCGGGAGTGTACGAACCAAGGAACATTGCTCCTGCATGAAGGATCTTCGCCGCTACCGCATCGTCATCGCGCGTGACAATCTCCAGATGCTCCGGGGCTAACTGATTGACAATTCCGCAAGCTTCGCCGAGGTCGTCGACCAGTAGAACCGCGCCGTGTTGGGCTAACGATTTCTCGACCGTGGTCCGGCGCGGCAACGATTCCGCTTGCCGCGAAACTTCGACGAACACATCGTGCGCAAGTTGCTTGCTGGTCGTAATCAGAATTGCCGACGCATCCGTATCATGTTCCGCCTGTGCCAATAAATCTGCCGCCACAAATTCGGCCCGGGCCGTGTCGTCTGCGATGATTACAACTTCGCTCGGTCCGGCGATCGAATCGATGCCGACCGTTCCGAACACCAGCTTTTTCGCGGCGGCCACGTAACGGTTCCCCGGCCCGGTGATCTTGTCTACCTGCGGCACCGTCTCAGTACCGCAGGCGAGCGCGGCGATCGCCTGGGCCCCCCCCACGGCATAGACTTCCTTGATTCCGAGTTGCACCAGCGCCGCTGCCACTGCGGGATTCTCGCGAAGCGAACGCGGCGGCGTCGCGACCACGATCCGTTTGACCCCGGCGACTTGGGCCGGCACGACGTTCATCACCACCGATGATGGATAGCTCGCGGTACCGCCTGGCACGTACAATCCCGCGCGCTCGATGGGCGTGATGCGCTGACCCATCCGGACGCCGTCTTGGGTTTCAATCTCCCAGGACTCTTGTAGCTCGTATTCGTGAAATCGTCTGACGTGACTGATCGCCTCTCTTAGCGCTTCAATGACCCTTGCGTCTGCGTTCGCGGCAATCCGGTCCAATTCATCCTCGCCAATCCGAAGCTCGGATTCGTGCATAACGCAACCATCGAAACGGTCGGCATAATCAATCAACGCGGCATCGCCACGGCGGCGGACTTCGTCGATGATCGATTGGACCTGACTCATCAGATCGGCATCGAGGACTACGCTACGCTCGCGGACGCGCTCAAGCTTTGCCGCCAGCCGTTCTGTGTCGTGACTGTCGATAATCTCAATCACAAGACGCTTGCCTCCATGGTTTGTTCAAGAGAATGGACAAGTTGGACGACGGCGTCGGCCTTCAGTTGATAGCTCGCTCGATTGACGACCAGCCGGGCCGTGGAGCTGGTAATCACTTCGATAATCTTCAGACCATTTTCTCGGAGCGTGTTGCCGGTCTCCACCAGGTCCACGATGCAATCAGCCAGTCCCAAAACACTCGCCAGCTCGACCGAGCCTGATAACTGGATCAGTTCAACGGCCACGCCACGCGATCCAAAATGGCGAGCTGCAGTTCGTGGGTACTTGGTCGCTACTCTGAGGATTCCCGGCCGATTTGCCGCAGGATTCTGCGTAGCCGCGACCACGATGCGACAGGCGCCGATGTTCAGGCTAAGCGGCTGTAATAGATCGGGTTCGGATTCCAGCAGCACGTCACGGCCGACGATGCCGCAATCCGCGATGCCGTGTTCGACGTACACAGGAACGTCGGCCGGCTTCACGAAAATCAGACGATACCGTCCGGATTCATCCTCAACCGCCAAGCGACGCGACAAGATCGTTTCACTCGAAAGCCCGAGGCCGGCTCTCGATAACAGATCGAGCGTTTCTGCCTGCAATCTTCCTTTGGCGATGGCGATAGTTAATTGTGTCACCGCACCTCCTCGCGGGGGCCAATGACGATCCGTTCCCCGGCTGCTCTGCAGTTGCGGGCCGCGGCAAATAGATCAGGCATAGCCTGACCGGTAAGTTTTTTAGCGCTAGTCGTCTGCTTAACTAAATCGGATTCGTCGGACCGTCGCCGCAGCACTTCGGCTAGCGTGTCGAGTTCAAAAACAAATCCGACTGCCGGCTCGGATTTGCCGAAACTGGCCGTGAGCCCGTCGTAACGTCCTCCGCTTCCCACTCGAGTCCCGGCACCGTTGACATAAATTTTAAAGGTAAGACCCGTGTAATAATCGAGGCGCGATACATCACCGAGATCAATTTCAAATCGATCCGCCAATTGCAGAGTCTCGATCACGGACCACAAGCGTTCGAGCCGATCCAGCGCCAGGCGCGAGCGCGGACTTTTGATCAACCGGCGAGCTTCACTGAGGATCTTGAGCTTTCCGGAAAGCCGAACAAGTTGGGCAAAGGCTTTTGCGTCCGACGCCGAACAATAGCGAGTGAGAAAGCCCTCCAAATCAGCGGCGTTGCGCGCGTCCACCAGATCGCGCATTTCGTCACGCGCATCCGGGACGAGTTTCAGCTGTTCCGCGATTCCGTTAAAGACCTCGACGTCGTTGAGTGTGATCAAGGCTTGGCGATCCAGATTCAGGCGCTGCAACACTTCGCAGATAATCGCCAGGATCTCCATATCCGCTAACTCGCTATTTCCGCCGAACAGTTCTCCCCCAATTTGCGTGGACTCTCTCTTCCACTCAGCATGAGATTGAGGTTGTTGGCGGAATATGGGAGCGACATAGCACAGTCGCAACGGCCGCTCGCGTTCAGCGAAAAGCGTCGCCGCCGCGCGCGCCACCAAAGATGTAACGTCAGGCCTAACGGCCAACATGCGACCGTCTGTATCGCTCAGTCTAAAAGCATGATGCGCCTGGGCGCGTCCCATGCCATGCTCGAAAAGCGCATAGTAATCAATCGTGGGCGTCGTAATCTCTTCGTAAGACCAGCCGTCGAAGATTGAGATCAAGACGTTCTCGGTGGCCCGTCTGAAACGCGCCTCAGAACCTGAGTAATAACGCATCCCCGCTGGAATTCCGGAAAGTGTTTCCGACATAGTAGGTATAGCCCTTCGACTCTTTCGCAAAAAGAAAAACCCGCCGCCACGTCTGGTTACGGGCAGCGGGTTCAAAAGCTTTTTGTGATCCTGTTTACTCTCTGATCGCTTCGAGTTTCGACATCACAATCGCCAGCACGCTGCCCTCGTGCCAATGATGGTTGGCATGATGGTGCAAGTAGTCGTTGTGATGGCTTTTATAGAAGCTCATATTTTGGTCAGTCAACTCTTAATCGCCGGCATCTTATACGTGATCCGACTAGTTTATGTCAAACGTGTGCTCGACGCTTACGGAAGCTTCCAGCAAAGTTTCGGAATTCTCAATTTGGAATTCGAAGAATAAAAATGGAGCAGGCGACGAGGCTCGAACTCGCAACTTTCAGCTTGGGAATCAAAACTTTCGATCCTTTATCTTCAATACTTACAAAATCGCCGAATAAAAATGTACGTGCATGCGCTGCATACCGTGCATGCATTGCCTGATTTGCGTGTCGCTGGGGGACGTTTGGGGGGTGTCAGCCCGTGCGCTGTGGTTGGAAGTATGTGGATGATTCAATTGCAGAGTCGACAGGGCTGCGAGATGGGCCTCCTGACCGTTGCTAAGCTCGGCCGGAGCTCGGTGCGGAGTGCTAGTTGGACACTGCGCGAGGTCCGCTTTCAGCATCGCTTGGCGCGACACGATCACAGTCCCAGCCGGCGACTCTCAGCCAGCAACTCGCTCCAATCTCTACCAATCCCGGTCGAGCCGCTTCCGCCAGTACTCGCGCCGCCTTTCTATTTCCTTATCGGCGTTGTCGTCCGCGTAATCTTCGTCGTCCACGGCGTCCTTGGAGTTCTTGTCTTTGGCGGATTTGCTGTCCTGGCTGTCTTTGGCGTCCGCGTCTTCGTCGTCCAGGGTCTGCTCGTCCAGGTATTCCTCTCGACGTTCGAGCCGGCGCTCGATGCGCTTGTCCCAGTACTCCCGACGCCTGTCATAGTAGTCGTCCTGTGGCAGGGCGACGCGTGGGCCGACGGCCGCCTTACTGGCCTTGCTGCGGTTGGCGTTGTCTTCATTGTCGTGGGCGGTTGGCTGGGCCAAATTCTCTTGCAGTTGGTAAGCGGCCGCTATTCCGTTCGCCCCAGCACGGGCTACGATCGGTATTGCAAGCGATTTGAAAAAGGCGTCGATGTTTCCCTTTTCCGCCTTCAACCCTTCGGTATCGGCCATGCATACTGCGATACCAATTCTGCCGGACGCGGTTTCGAATAGGACGACCTGCGCATTGAACACCAGCGATTTTCCGTCCTGCATTTTCATTGTGCCGGTGTGCTCAGAGTACTTGGCTTTCATTCCATTGATCTCACCCATGTACGCAGGTTTCGTTTCTTTGGCATCGGTGATCAGCGTTCTTGCCGTAGCCTGTACATATTTATAGGCCTGGTCGATTGTCTTCACATCTTTAATGACCCAAACGCCGAACCAAACCAGTCCGTTCGGAGCAGTACCGGAGATGCGTTTTGAAGCTGGATTTCTCGGGTTTGGTTTCGACTCAAACTTCCATCCGTCGGGCATGCGTACCGTGAACAGCTGAGTATCGTTGAGGCTGTAAGCGACCGTCTGGCTAGCTGCCGACTGTGCTGCCAGTAACCCGAACACCAGAATAAATAGAATCCTTATCTTCATCGTTGTCCTCCATTCACAACCGTCTTCAAGTTTTCATGACTCGAGCGCGAACGTGTTCATCGAGGCGCCGTAGTTTTCGATTTCGCCCAAAGTTCTTCCTTGCTCGATAGCTGTCGCCCGCTTGCGGTTTAATTACTTCTCGATCAGGATCCCGTGGCTTACGACCCGGGCTTTATGCTTTCGCGCGCTCCGTGCCCTCTCGCATTTGTGCGCTCCGCGCACGCTCGATTGGGTAGCTCATGTCATCGCGACAGCCGCGCGGCGACAGCAACGAACGCGGCATTTGCATCGATGGTCGGCTCATTCGTAGCCCACGATCCCTCATCGTCCGCATAGCGTTTTGCAAAAGGCACGTTCGCCTTAAACATTGATTTGAGTAACGGATCCCCTCCCACCAACATTGCGTTTGGTCCCTCAGTGATGGCGCCAGGCACAGCTTCGCCTCTGACTATGCTCAGCACGTGATGTGGTGACCGTACCGGATTTCCACCGACACCGGTGATGAATGATTTGTTAAGCGAGTTGACCCCGAGCACCCAGCTCAATTGTGATGCGGCTCCATTCACAAATTCAGGCTGGGGCATGTATTCGTTTGCGAGTAAAAGATAAGTGGCATAGTTGAGGGCCAGACAGGTCGAGCCCCATTGATAACCGAACGGTGGTTGATCTCCCCTGAGCGCAACTCTAAACCCGCTGCTCTCAATTTTGCTCACAATGGCTCGACTCTGTTTCGCGATTACGTCTTTAATGAGTTGTTTCAACGACGGATCACCAGCGGAGGCATTCAGATAGGCAAACATTCCGAATGCGTAACCATCGGACCACGACAAACCGTAAATCTCTTTGGTCTGATCACGTTTGTCCCAAAGCCTTGAGAATTCATTTCCATAAACGTCTTTACCGGTAGCATGGAATAAGCAACCGGCGGCCCAGAGTTGCATGGCAGTTTCATCGCCACTGATGGCATAGTCTCCACCGTTCTCATCGTCAGGATTCTTGAATCCACCGAGCGGGTACTTTTCAGGATTCTGTTGTAGCCACTGCCCGGCGTGCTCAGCTGCCTTGAGCAGTCGATCGGCAAAAGCCGGATCGTACCTGCGATAGACGATGCTCGCCTCGGAAACGGCGCCGGCAAACTGAGCGGTGGCCTGCGAACTCACGTCAAAAAGATAAATCTTTTGAGTATCTTCTGCGGGACCCTTCTCTGAGTAGTCGCGGGTCGCTGTCTTGTGATGGACGGCCCCATCCTCTCGCTGCATCTTCAGAAGCCAATCCAGCTCCCAACGCATTTCGTCGAGCAGATCGGGGACTCCATTACCACTCTCAGGGATGTGGAGAGAGCCGTCCGCGAACAGACGGGGCTGAAAGTGATAGGCGTAGAGCAGAGACATAATGGTGCTCGCCGCCGACGGTACGTATCGACCGTAATCGCCGGCGTCCCACCATCCGCCGCTGGTGTCGACCCGATGATGACGATGAACACCGCGAGCATCGCGCAACAACGCCAGCGACGTATGATCCTCGCGATGCTTAACACCGGTGATTGGATCAGCCAATTCAATTCCTGAGCGTTGCAGGTACAACCAACGAGTGGCCGTCACCGTAAGTCGCTGATTGACGTTTCTGCTGATGTTGAAGGGAAATGAAAACCCGCGGTCACCAACCTTCACGCGGTATTGGCCGGGAACGCGAAAGCTGGTGAAGTCTCCTCGCCAGAGTTCTTCCTGGCTATCAGTATCGAAACCGAAGTGTTCAAGCGGTGCGGAGAAGACCGTGCGATTGTCTGCATTAACGATCTCGAAGGTTGTTGCTTTGAGGTCTCCCGAAACCACCACGCTCTTAAACTGATCCGGGTGGAATCCTGATTGATTAACATGAATGTGTTGGTCAACCGGAAACAACTCGACCTCAGAAAGTTTTCTAATCCTTCGTGTCCAGCGACTTGAAGACGCGGGAGTCTTTGGTCGAGAAGCGTAAAGTGTTTCAGCAACAATCTTCGTGCGTAAAACCATGGAAGGCACTAAGAGCGTGAACACTACTGCGAAGCCGGAAACAAATCTTCTGTTCAGCATTTGGTATTACATCGAACCTTCTGGCGAGCATTTCCGTGCAGCGATCTCGACCGGCTGCGAGGGCGTCAGCTCCACAGGGTAGGAAGTAAACGGGGGATTCGCACGACCAAGTCCCGGTACGTTTCGGGTTCTTTTCGGGGGACTTGGTTATCGTAGGAGCTTTCTCGTGTGCTAATACTGTCAATTCTTACAGCTTTTGGTGCGGAAACAAGTACCCCTGCAGGTCAACTGGCTTTTAACCACAGAGGATGCAGAGCAAGACATGAATTGCGCCGGCCGGACGGCGTTGCCGGCGTGCGGCCACTTAATGGGTCCCCTCGGCGCGGTTGCCCTGCCAATCTAAATTAAGATTAAGCTGCCGGGTGACCATGGCGCCGACGCGCCCCAACACGCCCGCGTAAGTTGGAAATGAAAGCGGTACCTGTGCCAAATCATCAACGCGCATGTGGCCCGCCATGGCTACGGCGGCCAGCTGAGTAATCTCGACAGCACGTTCGCCAACTACGTGACAACCGAGAATCTTTCGCGTGGTCCTGTCCACGATCAGTTTGCAGAACCCAGTCGTTCGGCCATCAATAATCGTGCGAGTGGTGGATTTGAAATCGACGCGGGCGGTGGCGATATCATGCTTTACTCTGGCTTTAGTTTCCGTTAGGCCAACCTGCGCGTATTCAGGGTCAGTGAAACTGCCCATCGGCGCAGGCTGATCCAGAAGCTTCATCTCTGAACCGCGCACTGCATTTGTCGCAGCCATGAATCCGTCCTGAATGGCCTGGGGAACGAGCATAAGCCGGCCGGTAACATCTCCAGCAGCAAATATGTTCTCAGCACTTGTTCTCAGAAATTCATCGATGCTGATAAATCCTCGCGCATTGATTTGCACGCCGGCTTTCGATAGCTCTAGCTCAGAAGTATTTGCGACCCAGCCAATCGCCACTACTGCGAGCGTTGCCTCTGCAGATTCACGGTTTCCCTTCCTCGAAAAATGCATGCGGATACCGGCCGGGGTTTTTTCAAACGATTCGATACTTCCGAAATCTTCTCGCACGGCAATGCCCGACTCGCGAAAGGCCGCGGCGACGGCTGCCGAAACATCTTCGTCCTCGGTCGGCAGAATTCGCGGTCCGCTTTGGAAGAGCTGAATTTTCGCACCGAACGCATTGAAGACTGACGCGACCTGGGCTCCGGTGGCGCCACCGCCAATCACGATGATCGACTGCGGCACCGAGCTAAGGCCCCAGGCATCGCTGTGAGTCGCCGTCAAATCCGCGCCGGGAACCGAGAGCCTTCTGCTGGTACCGCCTGGGCAAAGAATAATCTTGTCGGATTGCAGTGTCAGACCGTTCGCAGTCACGAGCGTGTGCGGATCCACAAACCGAGCCACGCCGACATTCTCATGAACCTGAACTCCCGCTGAGTCAGTCTGTGAACGAAACGTCGAATGGGCGCGAACGTCGTCAACTACTTCCCTCACCCGCTCGAGCAGTTCCGAGTAATTCAATCGTGGTTCGCCCACCTGAATCCCGTAGCGGCCAAGTTGCCGCGCATCGCGAATCAAACGCGCAGCATGAGCCAGGGTCCGCACCGGCACTGGCCCATCATTGGCCGCCATCCCACCGAACTCTCCCTCAGTCACAAGTGCAGTCCTGGCGCCAAGGTCGCCTGCACGCATCGCGGCAACTACGCCGGCTGGGCCGCCCCCGATAACAAGCACGTCCAACATATTCAAAATTTGATCGATCCCGAAAACTGGATTGAGTGTCCCTGGAACGTGTTGCGATTAGTGAACTCCTCGAAATACTTAAAACCAACACTGACTTTCGCCGAGAGGCTCAGGTTCGATCCAACACCAATTGCGTTCACCTGGTAATGCGCCTTCGACTGTTCCAACGTGATCGTGGGGCCGGTTTTGTCGGTCGTTTGTCTCGCGTTGTATCCAACCAGCCCCAGCTGGACGCGCTTCTCTGCTCCCAGCGAGAACGAATGCATCACCGAATAATCGAGATCAAGAGTGTCGCCGGGGTGAATGGAGGTGCTCTGCTGATGCGTGTGCACTTCGTACATCTGAAACGCCGAGATCGAAGTCGCTTTGTTTTTGGTTAGATAGAATGTTTGTCCTGACGAGAACGCGTGGGTCCAATAGCCCGAGCCAACATTATCGTTTGCACCATTCCTGAATCGACCGGTGGGCGCGAGAAAACCATAGACCGCGCGGATGGCGTAACGCGATTTATTCCAACCCAGAATGAATGGTTGATAATAAGAATCGGCAAGGCCGCCTCCGCCACTGACCGGGCCGGTAACATCGGACGTGAGCGAGTTTTTGGCAATCGGGATTGTGGCCGTCATCGAGAACTTCGCGCCGCCGAGAATCTTCTTCCTGCTCACCCAGGCGAGGGTGTTCATGTCCATCACGACAGAGTTGCTTCCAGTGCCCAACACCTCCCCGTGAGGACCCTTCGATTCATCGCGCGAGTAGATCAGCAGTTGATTCACATACGCAAAGCCGGGCTCGGGTGTCACACCAGAATTTGTGGCGCTCATACCGAGCGGGTATACGCCGCGGTTCTGCGCCATCGAAGTAAATGCGAAACAGCAGGCCGCCAACAGTAGTGCGGAGGTGATCAGTCGGGCGGTGAGATTTCGCGTCATCGACGTGCGCTTTACGTCGGCAGATTGGAGAGCCAGCGCAGGGCGCGCAGTCCGGGCATGAAGCAGTATTCCCCGCCACGCGTGACGACAAAGTTTGGGATGCCCTGAAGCCTCCTTCGCACCGGTTTGCGGGGTACGGTAAAACTGCCGCCATGGTGGTTCGAGCCAATTACCGGGTCTTTGTCGTCGCCGGCCCCAAAAAAGACTCCGTCGTTAACCCACTGCGACTGCACGAACTCGAATTGACGACTGATGTGCGCACCCACAAAAGCGAACATGAGACCGCGATCGGCGCCGTCGTCTTCCAGCACTCCTTCGGGCAGCAAAGGACCATAGGCCGTGCCACGCCTAATCATTCGATGGATACGAGCGACGCCGGCAATCGAGGCATCGCGTGGATTGGTACGTCGAATGTGCGAACCACCGGGTGTCTTTAAACCAGCCTTGTCATCTGACTCAAACATGAAGGCGTTGTTCCGCTGGGCGTCTGCCCCGAGCTCAGGATCATCATGGAAAGGGCACAGAGCGAGCGGAGCGCCGCTGCGCCAACGGCCCATCATCTTGGCCGCCAGCATTTCTTCTTCGTCCGAGGACTTCGAACTCGTCTTAAGAAAGCGACGAAAGTCGGCAACCCTTTGATGAAGCTTGCGAAAAACAACGTACGTGCCGTTGTGGCCGAGTATTTCAGGAGTCGTCTTTTGCATGCCGCCGATTTCGTCCCGGTAGCCGATCACGAATTCGCCCGCTTTGAAAGGCTGTTCATGTGGATTCGTTCCCGGAATGCCGCTGCCCTCGATCGCCGGATGACTGATTCCATCGCGAAAGCCAAACGGCTCCTTGTCGTTTGGCAGCGCATGACAGTTTTGGCGCCAGATGGCTTCAATCCCGGTCATTGTTTGATAGGTTTCGCGGGCCCTCGCGACCGCCGCTTCGAGTCGTTCTGCATCAGGGGAAACGGCTACGATGATCACGTGGACATCTGAACTCCCCAACGGCTGCTCCCAGGTTTGGGGATCACTTTCACCGACGTCTCCCAACTCTTTGGCGCGAGCCGCCATGCCCTGGCGAAACTCCCAGGAAAGACTGTCGAGTGATTCTTGCGGCACCTCCAACGCCTTCAGGCCCTGATACGTCAACGCCACACTTACCCAGGTATCGGCCAGTGGACTCTCGGGATTCGCCGCCGAAGTTACCGCGTTCGAGATGCGCTGCATCAACGCACGTCCAGCCTGGCGGTCGTCGATCCGCAACGCGATGTAGGTGGCCACATAAGGCGTCGGCCGGGGACGCAACACGCCACTCTGTATGTCGTCGAGTTCGAGCATATCTCAAAGGGGAGACGCGACTTACCAAGTCAAAATTTAGAGACGCTCCGTCGTTAGTTCACATGGTCGCCAGATTTCTCCAAAAATTCTTCAGGCTGTCCGTGCCGCCAAACAACGTCGTGAAATTGGTCGAGTCGACCATCACGATGTCGCCCGCCCGATTACCAGCCGGCGGCAGCCAGAGCAGGCAGTTAAATTCGGTGTTGCCGTCGGCGGTAAAGGGGTGCGGTCGCTTAGGGTCAATCGGCTGACGCGCCAGCACCTGCACGGACTTTCCGTCATTATTGGTCAGCTCGTAATGAGGCAGATGTGGATGAAAGTTGAGCGTGGGAACATTATTAAGCAGGCCGAGCTTATCGAGATCTCTGAAAGCCGTCAGCGGTGCGATGTCGCGGGTACCTTCGACGAGTGCCGGCCGCAAACCCCAACGGTTCCAAACCGGGATATTCAACGCCTTGCTCAGCGAACGCGCGTACGAACTGAATCGCTGTTGACGCGGCACCAGCGCATCACCATGATGCTTGTATTCCACCTGGCGCTGCTCAAGATCGTCAGTGAAGCCAACGTCATGATGTGGGGCGTGGAGCAAACAAGTGCCTTCACGTTCTAACCACCCGTTTAGGCTTTCGATCTCTTCCGAGGAAGCTTCCTCGCCTGACGCGAGATGATCCAGCCCAAACACGAGCAACGTATCGCAGTCATTCAAAATGCGTTCATCGATGGGTTGTTTGTATCCAGCCTGATCAATGCGCTGAAAGACTGCGACCGGATGCCCGGTTGCCTCGCCGGCGATCTGCTGAAAGCTCAAAGCCGAGCGATGAAATAATTCGAGCGTCCCGGCAATGCCCTGCAGAAATTGCGCCGAGCCCCACTCCGGCTGCTCATAGTTCGGCCACGCCACGCGGCGCACTTCGGTCATGGTCGAAAAGCGATTCTCCATTTCGGTCAAATCGCGTTGCGATTCCCACGCGTAGCTCCAGCTCCAGTAGATGCTCAACCGGCGCTTCCCAGGTGTGTATTTGCGCGCGATGTGATCCTGGTTATAGGTGCGCGCTGCGTGGCTCATAGTCTGCTTCCCTTTCTCAACTACCCAGTCATTGCATTTGATCCAGCATGTTTGACAGCGCCGACTTTACATTCAGCGCCTTCTTGATCTCATCGGCACTGACAAACGGATATTCACCGTACTCCATGAAACTCGGGCATTGATGCTCGCGGACGAATTTGACGAACGCCTCGGGATTGGTTTTCCAGTCGCTCGGAAAGCCCTCGAGGTTTTCGAAAACGGTGTTCACTCCCAAACTGATGAACAGCGCGACCGCGTCTTCGGTGTACTTGTCGAAATCCGTGTCGAAGATGCCCGAGTACATAAAGTAGGTCACGCCATCGATTGGAAACAGGACCCAACGAAGATAGTGAAGCTGGAGGGGCGCCAAACAATTCGGTATTGCCGCCACGGCTTTCTCGATGTTGGCTGCATACTCGTAAAAAACCGGCTCGCGGCCGGGAATAATCTTCGCGATGATCGTGAACCCGTGGCATGCCGGTGTTTTGGGAAAGATCGGACCGTACTTGCCCTGCGGAAGGGTCGAAGTGTCTTTAGGTAACGCCATCGCCTGTGGCTTGATATCCATCTTGAAGCTCCTTCTTATTCAAACGGGTTCGCTTGGGAACTGGGCATAGGTTTGATTTTCAAATGTATTCCAATTGGGCACGCTCAACCACTGACACTTTTGACAGGCATGAGACGGAGTTAAGGGGGATGGCCCTTCGAAACGACGTTTAGTCCTGTCAAAACTAACAGTTAATTCTCCCGACCCTCGTTGTTAGCCTCCACTTCACGTGTATCACGCGGCGGAAATTCTCTTGCGGCAATCCGAGGTTGGAGATCCCTCCCGACATTGCACGTGAAGCAGCTCGAAGGCGAGTAATGGAAGAATCAATCAGCAGAGGTTTACATGTTTCAGTTTCTTAGAACCTCCGTTCAGTTCATCGCCCCTGTCTTTGTCATCTGCACGATGCTGAACGTGGGCCTCACGCAAAAGCCGTCGGCAATCGCCGGGCATCTGAAGAACTGGCCTTTCATGCTCAAGATGCTCGCCGCGAACTTCATCTTCGCGCCCCTGGTAATGATCGGCGCTTTATATCTGGTGCCGTTCAATCCCGCACTCAAAGCCGGCTTGATGATCTTCTGCCTGGGTGCGGGCGCGCCTTTCCTGATCAAATTAACGCAGACAGCGGAGCACGACCTGGCACTCGGGGCCGCGGTAATGATGCTGCTGATGGTCGTGACGGTCGTCTATGTGCCACTGGTTCTGCCAATGGTGCTCTCAGGTGTCAGCGTGAACGCACTGGCTATCGCCCGCGCGCTGTTGCTGCAGATGCTTTTGCCGATCGGGGTAGGGATGCTGGCCGCCGCGCTCCTGCCGGGCCTAAGTAAGAAGCTGCAGCCATTGGTGGGCGGACTCGGCAATGTCGCCATGTATGCGATGGTGGTGGCGACGATGGTCGGCTATTTCCCGAACCTGCTTCAAATCATCGGAACGGGTGCGTTTCTGGTCGGGCTGCTGTTCGTCGCGGCGGCTTTCGGCATCGGATATCTCGCGGGATTTGGAAAGGACCATCTTGAAGATGTCGGAGGGCTCGGCACCGCCCAGCGCAATACCGCGGCGGGCGTTATTATCGCCATCCAGAACTTCAGCGACCCAAACGTATTCGTCATGCTCACGCTCGCCAACATGCTGGGGATCGTGATGCTGCTGATTCTCGCCAGGTTCCTCAGCCGCGACAACCAGGTGAAACTGAAAACTCTCTGAGGAATCGACCGCGTTCGCGGGTAACGGTAACAAGAAGCGAGCACAGCACGTTCAGAATCCTTGTTTAGCTCTGAAGACTGGCAGTTGCGACCAAGGAAATTCAACGAAGGGTGTCGAGTTATTCATGTCTATGAAACGTCGATCTGAGCAATTGGAGCGGGCGACGAGGCTCGAACTCGCAACTTTCAGCTTAGGAAGCTGAATTTTCGATCCTTTATTTTCAACACTTACAAAATCAATTAGAAAAATTGTACGTGCATGTGTTGCATACCGTGCATGCGTTGCCTGATTTGCGTGTCGCTGCGGGACGTTTGCGGGACGGGTTTGATAACAGTCTTTGATCAGTTACATGATTGTTTTCGAAGTTTATCTAAAATTCTCAGCCATCATGATGTCACAGTCGTCACGGTCGAACACTGAATATGATTGAGCGACCATCCGGTGATAAGTCGAGACCCGCAAAGAAACTCTTCTCACTTGTGAGGATCGCCTTGTATTGCTGGATTTGAAAATCAAAGAACTCTAACACAGGCTGTTTTCCGCGACGGTCTTCGTCGCAGTAGATTCCTTTGTCCGTCACCGCAATCTATAACTACGTCTTCTTGTTGAAACCCGGAACGGGTTCTTCGTTAGCGCCGTCGGCACCGACGCGCCACAATTCCACGTGCAAGTCCTGACTCTTTGCGTAGTAAACGAATTTCCCGTCGGGCGACGGAACTAGGCCGGAACCATTCTGATGAATCAGCTGGATTGCTTCCCCGCCCTCCGGCGGCATTTTCCAAACTTGCCAATCCGCCGCGTTTGGACGAGAAGTAAATCCACTTCCCATCAGGCGACTCGTCCACTTAATGGTCGTCGAATTCAAGAACGGGTTATTGAGAACTGTTGTTAATAACGTGCGCCTGAAGCACGAGCAAACAAAGACTCTTTTTGAAATCCGTGCACAGCTTCTGAGTACCTATATCTGTTTGCAATGAACAATTGCCCTGCGCTTTTCTACGACCTGCTCACTAAACTTTCGTGAAGACTTCTTCCACAACTCGGCAAGTTCGGACGTAAATCCCGCGTGTATCCAGGGGGCGCGGTTTTTCAACTCTTGCACAATTGTCTTACCTTCACGTTCGGCTATGTCGATTCGGGCATTGTCCTGCTTCTCACATTTGATAACCAGATCCTCTTGTTCAGCGTCATAAAAAACCCAGATAAGATCTTCGTAAAACCAGATATTAAGTGGTTCGGGATCTACGAGAAGGTTTTTGGTTAGGCACAAGCGCCCAACAGAGGAGCCGTTACGCTCCAACTCCTGGATTGTTTGTTCAATTACCTTCGTTGAATCCCCATACACCGCGAACGGAGCCCATTGTAAAGAACTTCGATTAGCACTTATTTTGCCGACCCTCCTTAATATAAATAAAACGATAGAGGCTGAGAGGAGTCCGCCGCCGATCATCCATCCGATTAGGTACCCTGCGTCAAGCGTGTGCAACGCGTCCGACTCTAGACTGGTAAACCGGATTGTCGCGAAGCCTACCAATAACAGCGCCAACAATGATGCACCGACGATTAGCAGAGAGTTAATAACAAACGTGTTCCGACGCGACGCCAAAACCCGGCGGCACACATTCGCTGCTGGCGCGCAATTGTTCATTGTTGGTTGTCTCCTGGCTCCGCCGAGTTTCCGACGCTCCACATGCGATCCCAGAATTCCCATCCGTTGTATCTCGTGGCAAGACAAGCTCCTGAAGGCGCAAACAAGGCATATCCGCTCGTGTTTTCTGTCTGCCTCACTTCTCCTGTCTCGACATCGATAAGCTTTACCTCGTCTCCACGCACTGCCGCCACAACTTTCCCATCCGGACTAAACTGCAAAAACGTGTAGCCGAAACCAGTGCCGTCATCAACAAGCTTGCGCCGTAAAGCTCCTGTCTTTACATCCCAAATATTTCCGTCAGAAGTAGCCAGTTCTGTTCCGCTTCGCGATAAGGCGAACACCATACTCGACCCGTCGAATTTTTGTACCAGCTCACCGGTATCGTAGCGGTGAACCTCAAATTCTTTTCGGCCATCGGCGCCACTTCGAATAAACGAAAAGACGCTACGATCTAACGACCCTGAGACCATAGTGAGTACTGAGTCGAATGATTGAATGAGTTCACCGGTTTTCAAATTCCACAACCGCGCGGAAGAACTGTCCTGGGCGATCAGGGTTCCCGCATCGGACGAGAAGCTAACGTGGAGTATGGGAGCAGAATTCAACTTGAATCCATTAACAGGCTTACCGGATTGCGCGTCGAATACAGTTACCGTTCCCGCATAGTCCCCGGATGCAATGAATTGTCCGTTCGGGGCGTAATCAGTCGTCGAGATGACTTCTTTACCGTCATGCTTCAATCTCACCTGCGTTGTCCCATCGGTCACCTTCATGACGTTAAGTGTGTTCCCGCCAGGAGTGATCAGGACAACCATGGAAGAATCTGGCGACCAAAAGGTGTTTGCATAAGGAGCGACTTCGAAGTCTAAAGTCTGTATGGCGTAGCGATAATAGGGCAATCGATAAATCCCGGTCCAAGGTGCGCCCTGAGCGAAAATTGCGAACAGCTTACCGTCCGGCGAAAAGGCTACATGGTGCGTCCATTCGAGTGAGCCGTTAGATTTGTAGTGCCAGGAAATGCCTGAAGCTGCTTTAGGGTCTGGTGGCGGACGAAGGACGATATATGCAATTGCGAAGGCCGCTACCAATGACATAACCGCGGCGCCTGCACGTATGATCAGGGAAAGGCGAATCATGACTTAACGCGTCTCCAGTTCCCAATCAATTTCCCAGAGCTGCAAGACACCGTCAGCCCCCGCAGAACAGATGTATCGGAAAGACGGATTAATCGCCACGCCGGTCACCTCGCGTTCGTGGCATTTGACGGAATACAAACATTTTCCCAAATGAAGATCCCAAATCTTCACGACCCCTGAAGAGTCCCCGGAAACTGCATACCGTGAGCTGCCCTCGATATCGATCGCGGTAATTGCCGTCTGAGCCTGAAGGACAGTCTTGCAGCTATCATCAGACAGATTCCAAAATCTTATATCTCCATCGCTGCCACCGGTCAGCGCGAAGTTCGCATCACGTGAAATTCGCGCTGCCATCACTACGCCGGTGTGCGCAGCTAATTTGACGACTCGATTTGGTTCCATGTGCCAGATTCTGATTGAGCCTCCGTGTTCTCCGGCAACTGCCACGCGGCCTTCGGGGTCGACATCAATCGATTGGACAAACTGTGAGTTAAATCTAATTTTCCAGGGATTTCGATGCAATACAGAACCGGTTTTCACACTCCAGTGATAAACGGCAAAGCCGGCGGATATTACAGATCGGCCACTCTCAGTCATGGCGACGCAGTAGGCCCGACAGTGCTTAGATGGATCATCAGATGTATCGAATCGCTTAATCAATTGTCCTCTGTCGAGATCCCACAGCATAAGCTCGCCGTTAACAGTGGCTGACGCGCCGGTGCGCCCGTTGTGGGTCAATGCCATGCCTGTCACGTGCGTGCCAAACTGAAAGTTACGCCGGCAAGTACCTTCATTGATGTCCCACGTTCGTAATGTTCCTTCTCGATTCTCCGGGTCCGGCAGATGGGAGGACATAAGAGTTTCGCCATTGCCTGAGAACCTCACGCCAGTGGGCGCACCGCCATTCCGGCTTAACAACTTTGCCCTCCACATTGATTTGATTCCGACACGCTTGACGTGAGGGTACAGTTTCTCTGTGAGGTCCAGAATAATTTCCGCCTGCTCGTAACCTTCGATCTGTTTCGCCTCGGCAAGTAAACCCAACGCCTGTTCGTGCTTACCGTCTTCAATTGCGGCTTCGGCGCGGGACAACAAATTCTGGAAGTTCATTTCGGCCTCGATTAGAGTGCCGGACTCTTGCACACGCGCTAGTTGAAAGGGCGCTATGTCAACGCCCGTGACTGGACACTTCCAAAAGAAGAGCTGACCGTTCTCTGAGAGCGAGGCGGCCAGATTTGATTCGGCACTAATATCCACCGCAATGATCGGAGAATTATGGCGGTTGTAGGAACGCAGGCATCGGCCCGTTTTGACTTCCCAGACTCGCACCTCTCCATCTGCTGCGCCGGAAATGATCTGAGCCTTTGGACCGTCAATCGCGACACTCTTTACTGCAGTTTTATGCCCTCTTAAGATACCGACGCACGTCCCGGCGCCAAGATCCCAAATTCTGACGACCGCGTCTTCGGCTCCCGAAACGGCGAGCAGACCATCCTCGCTAACACAAACTGATCCCACTCGGCCGCCGCTACCACTGAACATGTAATTAAGCGATTCGGAGGTTACGTCGTACTTTCTGACGATCCCGTCAGAGCAGCCCGCAATCAACGAGCGCTCGTCAGAACTGATCGAGATAGCTGATACTTCAAAACCTCTTTGCCACTCGCTAATCGAGACTAGTTCCTCATCATGGTAGAGATACGTCCACATCGTGGTCGCCGGAAAGACTCGTTCTACCAGGTTAATAGGCTTTCGGTCTTCACGCGGCGCGGTAATGTAGTGATTGGTGTTCTCCCCTTCTCGATCCTCGAACACGCTCCTGGTTTTGCCGTCCGTCAGATTCCAATATCTGAGACTCTCAAAATTGATTTCACGGTTCGAACACCATGAGGCCACACGCGATCCGTCCGCACTGATGCTGGCAATCACAGACTGACCGAAATGACTCTTTAAGGCGATGTAATCGCGGCGCAACTGATCTTTTATCTGGAAATACAGCACGCGCGGAATCAGGAGGAGAATGAAGATTGCGGCGCCGGCAATCAGTCCGAACACGGCCAATAAAATTATGAGTCCGATCAGCCAGATGATTGCGATTGAAAGAAAACTCAATATTCTCCCGTATTGGCCGTGCTTCAAGAACCAGTTCTTGAACGCTCGCAGACCTCTGACAAGCTCACCCCAGGGGGAGTGTGAATACAGTTGGCCAGTCCATCCGGCAATTAATGTGTCCAGTAGCGTTTTCCGCAGCCGTCGCTTAAACGAAGGCTCTTCCGTATCTCGGATCAGATGAGTCTTTTTAGTTTCATTAGCGAACAAAACAAATCTCCGCCGGTGATGTGCCGACGTTTGCGTCACTTTCTTAATCGAATGTTGCGCGTCAGACAGGTACTCGGCAATTCTTTGCCAGTAGCGCAGGAAGGGTGCCGCAGCTCCCGAATGGTGCGACTCAAGTTCCGGATCAACGGGCGCATTCGACGCAATGCGACCTGTGCCCACCATTTCGAGAGCACTTCGCACTTCAACGAGATGTGGATTAAGCGACAAGACCCCTCGCAGCTGAGCGATCGTCCCGTCCAGGTCCCCTGATTCAACTTCGACGAGCTTCAGCCAATGGTTGTTTGTCTGTTCGGAGCTGGCATTGAAAACTGATTTGACGCGCTCGATTAACTGGGGCAACGCGATTTCGCCGCTTCGCCACTGCACGAGGTTTAGATTACAAACTGCTTCGGGGTGCGTCGGATACTCCGCCAGCACGTTCTTCCATATTTCTATAGCGCGATTTGTCTTACCCAAATCCAGGAAGGAGAGGGCCCGATTGTTCAACGAATCAGCCGACCCTTTCGCGGCGTTTGGCACCGATCTTTGGTACGGGTGTCCAACTTCTGAGCGGTAAGACTTGCTCAACTCAGCCACAATTTCCGTCATGTTTACTGGACGCGAATCAACGTCGAGACGGAAACATCTTCGAAGTATGTCGACAACCTGCGCTGGAATCGGCGGCTGAGAATGTGACAGTTCACGATTCGATAGGTATTCATCGAGGATGTCGGGAGCTGCACGACCATCCCGCCAAAATGTCTGGCCCGCAAACATCTCCAACAAGGACAGCCCCCAACTCCAGATGTCCGTCCGGGCCGAAACCGGCCCGTTGAGATGTTGCTCGGGCGAGGCGTAGGCTGGGGTTAAGGCAGGGGTGAAAGTTGATTTTTCATTCGTCGTCAGACGAGATGTGGCTAATCCAAAGTCGGTGACCTTCGCGACCGCATCGGGCGTCATCATGACGTTCCCTGGTTTTACGTCCTGATGCACTAGTCCGACTTCGTGGGCATAATTCAACCCCCAAGCGAACTGAATCGCCACATCCAGGATTCTCCTTACTGTTTCGGTGTTATCTCCTTCATATAGTTTTCGACTTTGGATCCACTGGGAAAGACTGCCGCCTTCGACACACTCAGAAAAGACTCTGGGGATGCCTCCGAGATCGCGAACGTAAAAACAGCTTACGATGTGGGGGTGGGCTCCCAGATCAACCCACGTTTCGGCTTCACGTTTGAATGTTTCTTTACCGAGGTAAGCGAGTCGATCCTGTCGGGGAGTTTTAACCGCCAGGTCCACATTCCAGCCGCGGTGATGCACACGATAGACTTTGCCAAAGCCCCCCTCACCCAGTACGTCGCGAACTTCATAAAGATCCAGAACAACGTCACCGATGTTCCAGTCTTCCGCGACTGCGGCTTCAGCAGCGGCCAACGTCTCGGCACACCGGTCAACAAAAACTGTTTCCGGCACCGCTAACGGTGCCGACTTATCTTTCCAGATTGTTTCCTGGGCCATTCGCTGTTTACAAAACGCTCAATAAGGCGGTGCGAAATGCCCCCGCGTTTGGATACCGTTGAGGTGCGTCGTTTGTTAAGGCTTGATCAATGACCTCAGCTACCTCTGATGGAATGTCTGGCTTCCGCTGCCGAATTGATATCAATTCGCCTCTCATGACGGCCTCAGCCCCAGATTGCCCAGGAGAACTTTTACGCGGGAGTTTGCCCGTCAGCATCAGGTACAGCGTAGCTCCAATGCTCCAGACATCGGCAGACGGTTTCACATACTTATAGTTCGTCCATTGCTCTCTAGCCATGAAAGGAAAGGTTCCGGCCGCGTCCCCGGTTCGCGTGTAACCTGACAACCCGGCCTTCTCGAAACTTTTTGCCAGTCCAAAGTCGGCAATTTTCGCCACGCCCCCGGCCGTGAGAAGAATGTTCTGGGGCTTGATATCGCGGTGGACAAGCCCTTGGTCATGGGCATAGGCGAGACCGTCTAAAGCCTGCAAGAAAAGTGGCGCTGCTTCCTGCAACGAGAACGGCTGTCGTCTCTGCTCCAGGTGGTTCCAAAGGCTGCCACCCGCACAATACTCGAGGGCAAAGTAGAAAAGGTTCCCCGAATAACTGTAATCAAACAACGAGACTATATGCGGATGCGAAAGACTACGGGTTGAGTCGACCTCCCGTTTGAAAGTCTCCCGAGCATAATCGTCAGCGACTTTCTCGGCGAGTAGCACCTTAATGGCAACTACTCGAGCATCGCGCTTTCGCCGGGCCAGGTACACAGCACCCATCCCGCCACTACCGATCTGTTTTTCTAACTCATAATCCGAAAAGCCGTCGCCGTCCACTTGGGTATTGGCGCTGGCTTTATCGAACAGCTGGCGCAAAAACTCGCCCCCCCGGTCGGCAGCAGCCACCGTTTCACGACATTCCTTGCAGGTGAATTGTCCTAATTGGCCGTTGCCGACTTCTGAAGAAACATCTTTTCCGCAGCTGTTGCACGTGGAGAGGATCAGTTCGGTCGCACCGGGGTTCTTTTCGATCGTTTCCCGGCACTCCGGACAGAAGTACACACCCGGCTCCCATTGTGAGACCTTCTTGTATGCGGGCGGGATCAGTTCGCCGCACTTGCGACAGTAAGTCGCGACATACACTTTCACCGTGAAGACCGTCTCACCAACTTCGATCTCATCACCGTCATGGAGATCTACAGTCGGATAAGAAAGATTCCGCGCGTCCGCCGGGGTCAGATGTGCTGGTCGGCCACCATACTTGGTGCCGTTCACGTGCGTACCATTCCGGCTACCGATATCCTGGACCCGCACTTCGGGGGGATTCACCTCCAAAATGAAGTGATGTCGCGAGGCAGTTGTATCATCTCCGGATAGTCGGGCGTGACAATCGTTTTCCCGGCCAAAAATCAGAATGTCATGTTCGTGGAATTCATACTTGCGACCTTTGAGCGGACCTGCGATCACGTCTAGGCAAACTTTACTCGCCGGTTTCGTTGAATGGTCCAGGGATCGCAGCATCGTCTTCACGAGAACAGCACACTTGAGAAGCGTGAGAGCTTTTAAAACAAACCTAGTGGCGTGTCAACATTTAGCCGGCTGCCTGAGGTAGCAAGACTTATTGATGACAAGACATGATTTCGAACATTATTGGTAGCGGGGGGATCCAACCAGTGATTTTGGGGTTATGAGTCAAGGTCCTCCACCGCCCAGTAACATCCTAAGAACAAAATCCTACGAATTTTAAGTCGCGGCCGGAAAAAGATGCTTTTATGTGCTCTATATTATGAGGCTCCGAGATGAATCTCGGCAGAGTCTCCGCAAAAACCCCGAAAACCCAGCGGTACATGTTGGAAAACGGGTTCAAAACCGTTGGGAGTAATTCTCGCAAAAACGGATTGTGGTATTAGTCGAGCTTCCAATCGAAATCGCTTTAGATCCGAAGGCTGATAGTTGCGCCGCGAGGAATTTGGGGGACATCTTGGGGACGTTTGTGGAATTTTTCTTAGTTCGGAATCTACTCTTCCGAATTCCCCAGCAAAAATGGAGCGGGCGACGAGGCTCGAACTCGCAACTTTCAGCTTGGGAAGCTGACACTCTACCATTGAGTTACGCCCGCTCTCGAACAAGGATGAAGGCGGAAGGATGAAGGATGAATTTCATCATGTCAATAACGGAATCAGACCAGCTGCTCTTGCTGCATTCTGCTTCTTTTTCTCAATGCCTCCGTGAAAATCTCCGCCTCTCCGTGCTTGAACGTAATCCAAAAATGATTCACGACAGAGGCAGGGACTGTTCACGGAGACACGGAGAAAAGCCGTCGATAGATTTCAGGAAATGCAAGAGCTTCGTCAATGAGTGGTGACCTGCGCGACTAACTCGTCCCAGCGATCCTGCGACTTCAGAATCAATTCGATAACTTCGCGGACGGCGCCTTTGCCGCCACTGAGCGTTGTCACGTAGTGGGCCGCGGCTTTGGTTTCTTCAGCTGCATCGGCAACCGCGACGGCGAAGCCGACCTGCCGCATCACCGCGATATCGCCCAGATCATCTCCAATGTAACAACACTCGTTCGCCGCGACCTGTGCAGCAGTAAGAATCTCATCGAGCGCGATCGTTTTGTCCTTTGCATACTGGTTCACGTACTTCATCTTGAGTTCGTGCGCCCTCCGTTCGACCCCGCTCGATGCGCGACCCGAGATAATGCCACTCTCAAATCCCGCACGTCGCCAGACCGAAATTCCCTGCCCGTCGCGCGCATGAAAAGCCTTCTGCTCGTCGCCATCCGGAGTTAACCAAATGCGAGCATCAGTCATAACGCCGTCGCAATCCATCAGAAGCAACTTGATGCGACGCGCTCGACGAGTGAGCTCGTCAGTTTCGAGTTTCGAGTTTCGAGTTTCGAGTCCCAAGCCAATTTGAAATCTCGAGCTCCAAACTTCCGAGTTCCAACTCGAAACTCGAAACTCAAAACTCGAAACTTCTTCCTATTTCACTTCGAATAGCTCAATGCCATTTAGTTTCCACGCTCCGCCGACTTTGGCCAGCACCAGAACCGCCGTGCCTGAATGATCGGCGCCAAGTTGTCGCGTCTGCATGGAAACATCAATCGCCATTTGGTTAGCTCCCAGCGGTTCCGTACGTAGTACGCGTGTCTCCCACAGCTCCGGTTGCGTGCCGACAACTTGCTGAATAAACCGCTTCAGTTCGCCGGGAACAATCAATGGCAAAATGTCATTCTGCCGACCCGTGCGCACTGCGGTATCGAACTGCGCGATGAAAGCCTTCCCCGATTCGTCCATTGGCGGCGTCAAGGCAGCCGCCGTTTCAGCCCGGATGCGTGCCGCACGAGCATTTAGGGTCGCGGCATATTCGGCATCAGCACGGACGGCTTCGTTGAACAAGCGCGCTGCTTCTTTCACCTGGCCGCGGCGCATAGCAATTTCGCCGAGCCCGATTGCTGACCATGCCAGAGTCGAAGGTGTCGGCAAACGATTCTCAGCCAACTGCCTGAATTCACGCTCAGCTTCGTCGATCTTGTTTTGGGCGAGCAGGGCGCGCGCAAATAACACGCGGACTTCCTGCGTTTCCGGCGCGACCCCCATCAACTGCTTCGTCAAAGCTTCAGCTTTCGCATAATCCTGAGTGCCGAACAACCGCATTGCCTCAGCTAACGATGCCGAGACCTCGATTGGCCGCGGCGCCACATCGTTCGTGTAATCAAGTTGCGGATAGAGCTTTT
>Ga0207644_10000205_pt1 | contig 41205 bp, 46 predicted proteins | sample KBSS73metaG_FD_184326 | JGI IMG/M metagenome (GOLD analysis project Ga0207644, IMG submission 184326) | Switchgrass rhizosphere microbial communities from Kellogg Biological Station, Michigan, USA - KBS S7-3 metaG (SPAdes) (version 2) | ecosystem: Host-associated > Plants > Roots > Rhizosphere... | reverse complement strand
GTAGGCGGTTTCGAGTGCTTCGGTGGGGGCCATTTCGTGGCCGACCTGTTGGCCCAGCTGGTGCCAGGCGTCGTTGCGGCTGTCGGCGAAGTTGAATCGACCGGCGGTGCCGTCCAGTGCTGCGGGCATGATGTTCTCCTCGGGTGAGTGATGGTTGGGTTGGTGCCGGGCGGGCATCGCAACGGGGCTGTGCGCCCGCCCGGCGTGGTCGGTCAGGCCAGCTCAGGAAATTCGTCGGTGTGACCGAGCACGTAGTTGGTGACGCGGATGACGTCCATGCCGTCGGCGGCGTCCAGATCGAAGACCGCGATGCGGTTGGTGGCGTCCTCGGCCAGCCCGACGAAGCCGCAGGCCATCGAGTGATGCAGCACGTCCCAGGTGACCTGGCCGAACTCGATCTGAGCCTCCAGCATGCCGTCGAAAACGGTCGGAGCGGTCATGCCCCAGGCTTCGCTGTCGATGACTCGGTCAGAGGTGACGATGGCGATGGTCATGGTGTCCTTTCCCGGCGGGTCGTTCCCGCCTCACGAAACTCAATCTACCCGACGACGTCGGGAAAGTCTATAGCCCCCTAGCTGGGCGGACGTTGCGGCCCAGCCGGGAGACGGGCTGCAAACGTCGATCGCCCCGACCCACCAGGGGCCGGGGCGATCGGTCGCCGGGGCTACGCCTCCTTCGGCACCGGGATATAGCTCATCCACTTCGTCACGATCTCGTAGGCCTCGGTGAGGTCCATGCCCTCGGGCAGGTTCGCCTCGACCGATGCCATCGCGGCGTCGACCACTGCGCGTCCGAGCTGCTGCTTGAGCGACCGGGTCGGGCTGGTCTTGGTGGCGGGCTTGGCCGGGGCCGGAGCGACCTCCTCGAAGGTGACCTTGCCGTCGGTGATGGTGCCGACCGACTCAACGACCAGGCCCTCTGGTCCCTCGACCTCGACCTGCGTGGGGTCTTCGGCGGGCTCCTCGATCGGTAGTGCGACCTGACCCTTGCGGCTGCCTTTGGCGGCGACCAGCTCGGCGAACGCCTCAGCCGGAATCTCGCCCCAGCCGTCGATGTGCGGGGTCCAGTCGCCCAGCTTGCCCTTGATGGCGGTTGGGCGGGCCGGGACGATCGTCGCGGGCACGCCGGTGCGGTAGGTCTGCGTCTTGCTGACCGCCGCCTGCTGCGCGGCCTCCATCGACTTGTGCCACTGCACCTGGCTGCCGACGGTCACTGCGACGTAGGGCATGGTGCCGGTGGTGCGGGTGAAGGTCTCGCCGTCGTGGACTGCGGTGAACTCGATCTTTGCGGACATTTCGTTTCCTTTCGGTCTGGCGGGCCGTTCCCGCCTCACGAGAGATAAGTTACCCGACGACGTCGGGAAAGTCTATAGCCTCTTATGTGCCTCTTTTAGCTGCTCAACGTCGCGAGAGCCGCCCCAACCGGGATCGCGAGCACCGACGTGAGCAGCAGCACCGCCCCGAAGAACTCGCGGGGGCTGCGCCGAGGTGCGGTGCCCATCAGCGACATGCCGCTCAGCACGCCGACCAGGGCCAACAGGGTCACGATGATCACGGTGTCTCCTCGATGATCTTGTCGGCGATCGGGTCGCCGATCATGGTGGACTGCTCCTCGTAGCTCAGATCGCCGATCACCTCGGCGACGACGTCATCGGTGTCGTAGGCCTCCAGCTCGGCGTCCTGTGCTGCACGGGCCTGCAGCAGCATGTGGCCGTAGCGGTAGCCGGGGTCACCGGGTTCGAGCACCCGGCAGTCGGTCACCGAGATCAGGCCGTCGTCGTCAGACCGGCGACGGCGACTGGCCGCTGCCAGGCCCGCCGCCCACGCGATGTGAGCGCGGTCGGCCCAGGTTTGTGCACGTCGTGCAGCGCCGCGCCCGAAGAACCCGCAGGCCGGACAGCGCCAGCGTCGGCAGGCGATCACGATGCCTCCTCGTCGTCTGCATAGGGTGCCCGGGGCAGTTCTTGAACCATGTCGCTCGGGCTGCCGATCGGGTGAATGTTGGCGTGGGTCATGACCTGGCGGCGGCTGCCCTCGTAGACGATCGCCCCGGGCACCCGCTTGCCGTCCCAACGACGGCTGTAGTAGTCGCAGTACGTGCAGTAGTGCGTCGGGGTGGTCACGGAACGATCACCTCGAACTCATGCCGGAACAGGCACAGCCGCTTGCCCCGCACGAAGCGGATGCAGTACAGGGTCTCGATGCCGTTGCCGGGCTGGATTGATCCGACGTGACCGTGACGACCGCCGACGGTGACGGCATCGCCGACGACGGGGGCAGTGGCCGGGTCGGCGGCGCGCTTGGCTGCTGCTTCACCGCAGACCCGCTGGGCCTCGGCTTTGCTCTCGCGGGCGACCCCGGCGCTGACACCGGGGCCGCTGGCGGTCCAGATGGCGCGGTGGTAGTCGGCACGTTCGATGGTGTACGGCCCTGACGTGTAGACCCCGGGCTGCTCCCGGTGCCACTTCATCGGTCTCGCCGCCGATTCAGTGCGCGGGTGATCTCGCAGGCCGCGACCCACGCAGTGGCCGGGACCACGACGTAGACCGCGACCGCGACGATGACGACGGTCATGCTGGTTCTCCTGTCAGAAGGCGGCTGAGGCCGCTGGGAAGTTGAGCACTGCCGCCGCACCCGCACAGCGTACGAGCTGCGTAGATGCCGTCGGGGCAGCAGGCGTTGGCGTCGAACTCTGCCCACCACTCGGCGAACGTGAGGCAATCCTCAAACGTCAGGCCCGTGATGGTGTCCATGTCGGTCTCCGTTCCGGCGGGTCGCTCCCGCCTCACGCCTTCAAAACTACCCGACGACGTCGGGTAAGTCTATAGCCGTTTCTGTGCCCCGATGAGCTATCCTCCGACTCATGGCCTCGAAGATCGGACCCGCCGTCGTCGGCAAGACGACCACGGTGGCTCCCGCAGAACTCAACACCTTCCACCGCAACCCCCGCAAGGGCGACGTCAAGGCGATCGCCGCCAGCCTGAAGGCGCACGACCAGTACAAGCCGATCACCGTCAACCTCGGCACTGCCACAGGTCGGCCCAACGAGGTACTGGCCGGTAACCACACCTTGATGGCGATTCGCGACCTGGCGGAGCGGTACCCCGACGACCCGCGCTGGACCGGCGTGCTGGTGCACTGGATCAACGTCGATGACGACCGCTGCAACCGGATCGTCGCCGCCGACAACCAGACCGCCCAGCTCGGCGGCTTCGACGCTGAGGAGCTGCTGGCGCTGATCGACGGCTACGACGACATCGAGAGCATGGGCTTCACCGACACCGACATCGCCGACCTCAACGCGATCGTTGAGGAGTCGATGCCCAATCTCGGCGACCTGGCGGTGTCGCCGTTCGATGAGACGGGCGACACGCCCGAGCGCCCGAAGGGTCCGCGCACCGGGGCCGACGGCCTGATCACCAGCAAGGACGTCAACCAGAACAAGAACGAGTACGCCGAATCGGCGACCCGCATGGTCATCCTCAACTACCCGATCGCCCAGTTCATTTGGGTGCAGGAGGCGATGGAAGCGGTGCGCCGCGAGCGCGGCATCGACTCCAATGCTGAGCTGCTGATCGAGCTGCTGCAGGGCGAGGTCGACTCCGTCGCCCCGGCTGCCGACGCGGAGCCGCCCGCTGACACTGACGCTGCCTGACCGATGCAGCACCTCGAATTGCGCAGGGTGCTTGACCGCGACGGCGGCAGCGACCTTGTTGGGTCAAAGGTCGTTCACCAGACTCCGTCACGCGAGCTGACACCGGGCACCGTCGTCATCGACGCCGACACCGGCGACCCGGTGCTGATGTACGCGAAGCTGGACGACCCCGGCCCGCTGCGGCGGGCGATGCTCAGCGTGGACTGCCGGGGCGGCGTGCAGCGCACCTCGAACTACCGATCGCGGTCCCGCACCTTCGGCTTCGCCCCGCGTCGCCCGGTGATGGGCCGTGAGTCGTGCAGCCTCACCTCGATCTGCTCCGAGCAGCCTGAGGTGGCGCGGCTGCTGGAGACCTACGCCGACCAGTTCTCGCAGCTCATCGCGGCTGAGCTGCCGGGCATTGTCGAAGCCAATCAGGCCACACTCGGTGACGTTTTGCCGGCCTGGCGCATGGGCGAGGCCAAGCTGTGGACCAGCGGCGTTATCAACGACACGGCGGCTCTGCCCTATCACCGTGACGGCTTCAACTTCCCGACCTGGTCGGCGATGCCGGTCGTGCGGCGCGGTACCCGGGGCGGTCACCTGCACTTGCCCGAGTGGAACCTGGTGGTGCCGTGCGATGACGCGACGGTGACCTACTTCGAGGGCTGGCGATGGGTGCATGGCGTCACCCCGATCACGCGGCTCAAGCGGCGCGAGGGCTACCGCATCAGCGTCGTCTACTACGCGCTGCGCGGCATGAAGAACTGCCGTGAAGCTGCTGAGGAAGCCGCCTATGGCCGGGAGCGGCGCACCGAGCGTGAGCGCGAGATGGCCCGGCGACTGGCCGCTGGCGATCGCGGCATCCCCAACCAGGGCATCGGCGCACTCGACCGCATGCACGGCACCCTGGCCGCAGGCGGCTTCGACGCTCGCGAGCAGGTGAAGCGATGAAGGTCGACGCGCCCAAACTGGCCGATCTGACCAAGTTTGCGCATATCGAGACCATCAGCCGCGACGTCGAACCGTGGGCCGACATCTTGAGTCACCTCGACCTGCCGCTGGAAGATCGCGTGTGGCTGATGACGCTCTACAACACCTACGACGACATGCACTCAGCCTTCGCCTGCTACCGGCGCTGGCCCTCGATCGCTGCCTGGTGCCAGGCCTCCGATCGGCACGACGTCGCCCGCTACAACTGCACTCAGGAGCGCCGCAACCTGCGCGGCGGTCGGGTGATTCAGCGTTTCGCCAGCTATGCCCATGAGCTGGCCGGTCGCACCGAGCTGGAGTGGCTGGGCCAGGCGTTCGTCAGCCGCGACCGGGGCAAGAACTTCACCCGGCTCACCGAGCAGATGCGGGCGGTGTGGGGCGTGGGGCGGCAGAGCGCATTCGAGTGGGCTGAGTTCGCGGGCAAGGTCGCCGGGCTGCCGGTCGACGCCGCCGATGGGCAGCTGTTCGACAGCAGCGGGCCGCGACGCTGCCTGGAGCGCATCTTCTACCTCGATCACCCGACCCCTGACCAGCTGGAGTACGTCGCCTGCGTGGCGCGCGACTGGATCGCCCAGGAGGGCACCCACCTCGATTGGGTCGACTTCGAGACCATCATCTGCGACTTCAACGTCATGCGTGACGGGCGGTACTACCCCGGGCGGCACCTGGCGGCGCTGCGCGAGGAGATCGACACTCTGCCCGACGAGCACGACCGCGAGCTGCTGAATGCGAGCTGGGTGAAGTTCGTGCCCGCACCTTGGCGCAACATCGCCCCCGGCATCGACCCGGCGAAGATGCCGGTCTACCGCAACACCGGGGAGATGATCACATGCCCGTGACCACCGAGGACATGCGCCCGGTCGCCCGGCTGCTGGGCCAGTACACCAAGGCCCACAACGCCGGAGGCTTCGCACACCCGACCGCCCAAGAACTCGCCGAGCACCCCGAGTGGGTGCATCACGAACGGGTCGGCTCCGAGCAGGCCGTGGTGATCGCCAAGCAGCTCACCCGCGAGTCGGTGCGCACCGACTTCACCGGGGATGCGTTCATCGTGCCCAAGCACGCCCTAGTCGCCACCCACATCGCCCGCACGAACTGGCTGGTGCCCGACCTGGCCCCGTACGACTTCGTCAACGCCTACGCGACTGATCAGATGGTCAGCGCGGCGCTGGAGGCGATGGGCCGGGTGATCGTCGCTCACCGCGTCACCAGTGCCGCCGAGGTCATCAACGTGTGGGGGCCGCGCTGGGCCGCGCGCACCTACGCCCCGTGGGACCGGGCGACCGTGGTCGACATCGGCGTGATCGACAACGACACCCTCGCCGAGCGTCGACTACGGGCCTGGCAAGACGAGATCGCGACGGTGACCGGCTGGGACGATGACTTCCCGTACTACAGCGACGGCGGCTGGTCAGCGGTCTGCCTCAAAGGCTTCTGGCCTGATCAGCCGGGGCGCGGCGTCAAGCCCTCAGAGATGCCGCGTAGCTGGAAAAATGCAAACCCCCATGATCTCGACCGTAAATGCTTGTGGACGAAGTTAGCTGATGAGCTGCCGAAGCTGACCGCCTTCGTCAACGGCGTCGACTGGTGGGCGCAGACCGAGCGGGTGCGGTTGCTCAAGATGAATGCCGGGTCATCGCTGAGCCGACACACCGACATCACTGACCGCGACGGCGGCACTCGCGACGGCCAGATCACTCGCTTCCACGTGCCCCTGATCACCGACCCGGCGGTGCTGATGCACACCTGGGACTTCGACGGTCGCCGCCGGTCACACCACCTCGCCGCCGGGCATGTCTACTACCTGGACGCCCGCAAGCCGCACGCCGTCGACAACGGCAGCTCGATTAACCGCGTGCATCTGGTGGTCGACGTGGTCACCGACGCGGCAGTGCGCGAGGTCATCGCCGAATCTTTTGCCCGACAAGCGCGGTAGAGTCTGGCCCATGACCCACCGCATGATCTACCTCGTAGGCCAGCCTGGCGCGGGCAAGTCGACGCTGATGCACACGCTGCTCGGGCGGTTTGATCTGCTGGCACGCGAGGAGCCGGTGCCGCACATGTGCCTGATCGACCGGACCACGGGCACGATCGTCGGTGCTGAGATCGGCAGGCGTCGTGAGGCTTTCAGCGGCACCGACGCCCTGGCCAGCGCCATCATCGACAAGGCGGTGCCGTGGGTGCTGAGCCGCCCCTACCCGCTGCTGGTCGCCGAAGGTGCCCGGCTGGGCAACAAACGGTTCCTCGAAAGCGCGATCGAAGCCGGGTACGACGTGACGCTGGGCCTGCTGGATCACGACCAGGCTGAGGAGTGGCGTGCGATCCGGTCCAAGCAGCTCAAACGCACACAGAACGAGTCATGGGTCACCGGGCGACGCTCAGCCAGCCGCAACCTCGCCAAGGCGATGGAGGGCAAGGCCCGCGTGCTGACCGGCCACCCCGACGAGCTGCGCCCGGCGCTGGCGGAGATCATCGCCTATGGCTGACGAGGCCAAGCCGCGCCGGGTGCGGATGCCCGATGACGACGGCACGCCGACCCCTGACGTCTGGACCGCCGAAGGCCTGTTCGACTCCGCCAAGGCGGCGGAGCTCTACGAGACCATCAAGACCTGGCCCGAGGAGCAGATGCGGGCGATGCTGTCATCGCTGCGCTCAGCCGAGACCCGCGCCGCGATCAAGGTCAAGTACCGCAACGCCGCCGAGATCGCCCGAGCCGTCACGCCGGGCTACAAGATCACCCCGGCACTGGACCTGATCGCCAACCGCATCGAGGTCTGCCTCAAGCGCGCCGAGCGCCACCTGCTGATCAACATGCCGCCCCAGGAGGGCAAGTCATCGCTGGCGGCGGTGTGGACGGTGATCCGCGCGTTGCAGCTCAACCCCAACCGCCGCATCATCCTCGCCACCTACGGCGACGCGCTGGCCGAGACCCACAGTGCCGCCGCCCGCGACATCATCAGCCGCTACGGCACCGACGTCATCGACTCGATGACGGGGCTGCCGGTGCCCGACCGCATCGGGCTCAAGCTGTCGCCGAAATCCAACAAGGTCTCCACCTGGAAGGTCGAGGGCGGCAACGGGGGCCTGGCAGCGGTCGGCGTCGGCGGCTCGATCACGGGCCGCTCGGCCGACCTGTTCATCATTGACGACCCGTTCAAGAACATGATGGAGGCCGACTCCGCGGCACATCGGGCCAAGATTTACGACTGGTTCTCCAATGTGGTGCTGACCCGTCTGAGCCCCGAGGCGTCGATCATCCTGATTCAGACCCGCTGGCACCCCGAAGACCTCGCGGGCAAGGTGCTCGCCGCCGAAGCCGAGCTGCCCAAGCATCACCGCACCTGGCACCACGTCAACATTCCCGCGATCTCCGAAGAAGGCATCACCGACGCCCTCAACCGCCCGCCGGGCGTGCCGATGGAGTCGGCCCGCGACGGCGTGACCAGCGAAGGCGAAGTGGTGAAGCGCAACTTCGTCAAGACCAAGCGCAGCGTCGGCGAACGCACCTGGTATGCGCTCTACCAGGGCAGCCCCCGCAACCCGGCTGGCGGGCTGTTCCTGCGGTCGTGGTTCGACCCCCGGCTGCCCGAGGCTCCGGCTCAGCCGGTCGCCGCCATCGTCGGTATCGACCCCGCCGACTCCGGCGAGGGCGACGAGACCGGCATCATCGGCGGCTACCTCACCACCACGGGCAAGGTCGTGCTGGCGGAGGACTGGTCGGGCCAGTTCACCCCCGACGAATGGGCGAAGCAGGCTGTGACGCTGGCGCTGCAGATGGGGGCACGCGAGATCGCAATGGAGGCCTACGCCGCCGCCAACAGCTACCGCGACGCGATCCGGCGGGCCTACCGCGACATGCACCACTCCGTGGTCCGCAAGCAGTACGACGGCGCGATGCTCACCCCGCTGGAGCAGCGGTGTCTGCCCGATATACCGCCCTTCACGATCTACAAGTGGCGTGCCGGAGCCCGGGTCGACAGCGTTGGCCGGGCGGCGCTGCTGCGTCAGGCCCTGGAGACCAAGACCTGCCAGCTAGTCGAGTTCAATCTGGCGGTGTTCGAGGAGCAGGCTGCCGACTGGCAGGCGGGGCAGCACCAGCCCGACCGGGTCAGCGCCGCGATCATCTGCCATGACCGGCTGGCCGCGCTCGGCAACGGCGGGCTCGGGTTAAGCGCCCCGCCTGGCGGCAATGATGCGCGTCAGGTAGCAAACGGGCAACGTGTTCCGCCGCCTCCTCCGGCCTGGATGCGGCGCACGATACCGGGGTAGTCTCCTGGCATGCGTTTGATTGGCAACCTGCTGCTGGGAGGTGTGCTGCCGATCGCCGCGATGTTCGGCCTGGTCTGGTGGCGTGCCCATAGCAAGATGGCGATGGTGATCTTCAGCTTCGAGTGGTGGACGTGGTATGCGTCGGTGATCTTTGTGTCGGTGATCATGGGCGCGGCGATGCATCGCTACTGGACCCGCAATCAGCCCAACCCGCCGATCAAGCGCCGCTCGTCAGTGAAGCCGACGCCAGGCCTGGGGCCTTAGTCGTTGAGCTTGGCCATCACGTCGGTGCGGTACTGCGTCACCGGCAAGATTGGCAGCCCGAGCTGCTGGCAGACCACGGCCCCGACCACGGTGGCGTCGGCTTCGTTGTTGCCGTCGATGTCGGCGGTCGGGAACAACTTGAGCGCTGCGGCGAGCACGTGATCCTTGTCGGTGCCCGGCCCACTGCCCTTGCCGAGAGCGAACTTCTTGACCTGGCTGGTGCCGACCAGAGTCAACGGCACGTCGTGCTTCTCGCACAGCTCAATGACCCGGCCCCAGACGTAGGCCAGCACCCACGCTGAGCTGTTCCCGGCAGAGTAGGCCAACGCTTCCATGCCGACGTAGTCGACACCCTCGAACGCCGGTTCGATCTGCTCGATGAGCCTGTTAACCCGGCGAATCATCGCCCTCTTGGACTTGTCTTTGCCCGGCCCTGGTGCACGCACTGTGGCGGTGACGATGTCGGCGTGGTGAATCGTGCCGTGATCAGTGGCGACGGCGTGATTGCTGACGTCGATACGGGTCAGGCCCGTGCCGGTCAGAGATGAGTCGATCGCGAGTATCCGAGGCATGCGACGACCATACGCCACTATCCCGCCCCCGTCGGGGTAGTCTGCGGGCATGACCCTTGCAACTGTGATCATCGCCGTCGTCTACGTGCTGGCGATCGCGCGGCTGACGCGCCTGATCAACGCCGACACGGTCTTGGACCGGCCCCGGCTGGCGATCATCACCCGTGCCCGCGCGAGTCGCCTAGACGCAAACGAGGCACGCGCGCTGGGCCAGGACGTTCGCGCCCGGCTGCTGGAGCGGCGCGCGCAGCGTTGGGCAACACTTAACTACTTCGTGCAATGCCCCTGGTGCGTCGGCATGTGGTTGTCATTCGGCACGGCCTGGCTGCCGCTGTGGTTCGCCTACAACCCCGTCGTCCAATTCATTGGCACCGCGCTGGCGACGAGCCATCTGATCGGGGTTTGCGCCCGGTTCGCCGACACCGAGGAGATCGAGGTCGCAGAGGATGACGACGAGTAGCACGCCGGGCGGATAACCTGATCGGCATGGCCGCTTCGACACTGCGCATCGTTCGACGCCCAAAGGGCACTCCGGCGCGCAAGTCGCTGACCGCCGCCAGCCAGCTGATCGAGGACCCGCAGAAGATCAAGTCCAACATCGTCGGGCAGACCCGCGCCGACTGGCAGAACGAAGCCTGGGACATGCTCGACGCGGTCGGCGAGCTGCGCTACTACGTCGGCTGGCGGTCATCGTCGTGCTCACGAGTGCGGCTGATTGTGTCGGAGCTGGATGACGACGGTGTGCCGACCGGGGGCATCGCTGATGACAACCCCGACCGCGAGAAGCTGATCGAGGTCGGGCGCGCGATCGCAGGCGGGCGGCTGGGCCAAAGCCAGCTGGTCAAGCGGCTGGTCGAATGCCTCACTGTGCCCGGTGAGTCGTTCATCGCGATCATCCTCACCGACACCGGCGAGAAGTGGTACGCGCTGACCAAGGACGAGTGGAAGTCGACGCCGGGCAACAACATCGAGATCGAGCTGCCCGAAGGCGGCACCCACAAATTCACCCCGGGCACCGATCGGCTGTTTCGGGTCTGGAACTCTAAGCCGCGCCGTGCTCGTGAAGCCGATAGCCCCGTGCGGGCCAACCTCGATCCGCTGCGCGAGATCGTGCGCACCACCAAGAAGATCAAGAACGCCGACAAGTCACGTCTGGTCGGCGGCGGTGTCTGGTTCCTGCCGCAGGAGATGAGCCTGCCCAACGCGCAGTCGCCGCTGGCCTCAGGCCGACCTGGCGATCCGCTGCCGACGTTCACTGGAGCGCCTGCCGCCGAACAGCTCTCCGACATGCTTTACAACATCGCCGTCACCGCCGTCGAAAACGACGACAGCCAGGCCGCATTCATCCCGATCATGGCGACGGTGCCCGGCGAGCACATGGGCAAGATCATGCAGCTCGACCTTGCCAAGGAAGTCTCCGAAGTCGAGATCAAGAAACGCAACGACGCGATCGCGCGGCTGGCGATGGGCCTGGACGTGAGCCCTGAGCGGCTGCTGGGCATCGGCACCAACAGCAACCACTGGTCGGCATGGGCGATCGGCGACGAAGACGTGCAGCTGCACATCAACCCCGTCATGGAGACGATCTGCCAGTTCATCAACTCCGAAGTGCTTAGGGGCGTGTTCACTGATCTGGGCGTGGAGCCTGACAAGTACGTGCTCTGGTATGACGCCAGCCAGCTGACGATCGACCCTGACAAGAGCGACGAATCCACCGAAGCTCACGATCGTGGCGCGATCACCAGCGAGGCCTACCGCAAGTACCTGGGCCTGGGCGATGACGCGGGCTATGACCTGACGACGCTGGACGGCTGGAAGATACTGGCCCAAGACGTCGTGGCGAAGAACCCTGAGCTGCTGCCGACGTGGCTGCCGCTGCTCGATGCCGTCAAGGATATTGACTTCCCGACCCCGCAGCCCGTCGCCATCGGGAACGGCAAAGCGCAGCCGGGTCAAGACCCGAACGCAGACCCTAACGCCAATCCCGACACCTCCGGCAGCGAGCCGAACACCGAGGACAGTCAGAGCAGTGACCAGAACGCGGCGGTGGCCCGCATTCACAGCCGTGCCGAATACCTGCTCGCCGAGCAGCTGCTGGTGACCCGCGCGCTTGATCTGGCCGGGAAGCGCCGGGTACGCACCAACGATCACGATCAGCGGGCGCGGCTGTCGAGCTACCCGGCTCACCGCTGGCACCGCATGCTACCGCCGGTCGCAGAGCAGGACATTCCCCGGCTGATCAACGGCTGGGACACCGGCCTGGAAGATCAGGCCATCGCCATGCTCGGTGTCGACACCGAAGCACTGCGCGCTCGGGTGCGCGCGGCGATCTATCGCGAACTGACAACGCAAGTTGTCGACGCTGAGGTGGTGTGATGTTTCCCGAACCAGGTGAGGCGATCAACCGCACCATCGAAGCCGAAGCTGCTCTGACCGATCTGTACTCGGAGGCTTTGAATCAGTGGGTGTCAGCGACGGTCGGGTTCGTGCTGCCGGGCCTGACGGCGGCGAGCCTTCCGCCTGACCCTGATGCTGTGGGGCAAACCAGTGGGGTCTGGGATCAGCTATCAGAGGAGCTGATCCTAGCTGGCCTACTTTCGATTTACGGGCTATCGGTCGTTGAGGCGATGAATGCGCTGGAAGTGCCACTTCCCGTGGCGAGTCTTGGCGAGTCGCGAGAGCGCCCTGCGCAGAGGGTTATCGACTCGATCGTGCGCACGACCGAAGCCACCGAAGCCGAGATCGTCTTTGCGCATCGGCTGATCGCCGCCGACCCGCACCTGTCGCAGGCGTCGGTCGATTTCATCGAGAGCCAGCGCGGGGCGGTGTCGATGACGCCGGGCCTGATGCGCGACAAGGTCGCCGCAGCGGTGCAGCATTCGTCCGTTCGGGGCCGGGCGGTGGAAGACATTCCGCCGGGTGTCGACGTCGTGATTACCCGCCAGCGTGAGGCAGCGGCAGAAGTGCTCGCACCGGGCAGTGTCGCTGTGCGTGACGTCGCCCGCCATCAGGGCTACCAGGCGGCGGGCGTGCAGAACGCAGCGGTGGTCGAGGCGGCGCGATTCTCCGAAGACGTTGATGAGCTCGACAAGGTCTGGATCGCGACTATTGACAGCCGTACCCGCCCCACCCACTTCGCCGCCGACGGGCAGCGCGCACCCCTGGGCGGTAGTTTCACCGTTGGCGGGGCTCACCTTGCGTACCCTGCCGACCCGACCGGCCCGGCGGCGGAGGTGCGCAACTGCCGCTGCCGCGTCGGCATCCTGGCCCATGACGAGGAGCTGCCGAGTGAGATCGACCGGCACACTGAGCGTCTTGACGGACGAGATGCGACAGCGCGCAATCGAGTCGGCTCGCAGGCAGATGAGATTGCTCGCCGTGCCGATCGTGGGACGATCAGAGCCCGTGATGATGACGACGGTATCGGCAGAACTGCCGCCGCCGAACCGAGTGAGGAGCACGACATGACCGTCAAGAACACCGAGCAGGGCGGCACCACCACGGTGCTCGCCACCGACGGTGAGGGTGACGCGGCGAGCAGCGAGACCTACCGCACCTTCACCGACTGCGTGCTGGCGCTGCTGGGCGAGTCGACGTCAGACGATCGCATGATCGCAACCGACGCTGATCTGAGCTTTCGCACGTTCCCGCTGCCGCTGATGTGGATGCAGCAGACCGGGTCGGGCTACGGCGGTCACACCGAAGCCTTCACCGTCGGAGCGATCGAAAGCGCCGAGGTCAAGGACGGCAAGATCGTCGGCTCCGGCTACCTGCTCAACACCCCCGAAGCCGACCTGGCAGCCAACGAGGTCGCCCATCAGGTCACCGGCCCGTCGGTCGACTTGGCGCAGACGGTCTGGAAGCTGGTGGACGAAGACGGCAAGGAGATCAGCGAGGAGGACTGGTGGGACCTGCCGATGGACGCCAAGGTGCTGCAGTGCATCACCGCCGCCGAGCTGATCGGTACGACGCTGGTCGCCAAGCCCGCCTTCGGGGATACCTCCATCACGCTCAACGCCGAGCGCGAGACCCGCGACATCGCCGTGGTCGCCAGCGCTGCTGAGGAGTTCCGGCCCCGCACCTACCCGGCGCACCTGTTCGCCAACCCGAACCTGTCGGGTCCGACGCTGCCAACGATGGATGACGACGGCCGCATCTACGGCCACATTGCCTGCTTCGGCGCGTGCCACCGCTCCATTCAGTCAAAGTGCGTCATGGCCCCGCGTTCCAAGACCGACTACGCCCACTTCCACACCAGCCCTGCGGTGCGCCTCGATGACGGCAGCCGTATCCCGGTGGGTCGGCTCACCGTTGGCACCGGCCACGCCCCCGACAGCTACTCGGGTGCCCCGGCCAAGGCCCACTACGACAACACCGGCACCTGCTTCGCGCTGGTGCGCGTCGGTGAAGACGAGCACGGCATCTGGTTCTCCGGCGTCGCACACCCCAACGCCACCCCCGATCAGGTCGAGGCGGGCCTGACGGCTCCGCTGAGCGGTGACTGGCGCGACTTCGGTCAGGGCCTGGAGCTGATCGCGGCGCTGGCCGTCAACACGCCCGGCTTCGCCGCCAGGGGCCGCGACGACGACCAGGGTCGGCCCATTGCACTGGTCGCCAGCCTGGGGCCGTCACCGCACGCCGACGGCGGGTACGCACCCAACATGACCGCTGAGATGATCGGCGAGATTGTCGAGGCGGCGGTCAACCGCGCCTACGCCAAGCGCCAGACCGACGCCGAAGTGGAGTCGCTGATCGCGATGGCCACCGAGAAGGTCGGCCCGCCCCCGCCGCCGAAGTCTCCCCGCGACCAGGTCGGCGAGCTGCTGGCCCGGGTGCGCTGATGGGCTGCCGTTGCGGCGGCGGCGCAGGCTCCGGCCAGACGTCAACCGACATCATCGGCTACCGGGCCTACCTGCCTGGCGGCGTCGTGAGTCCGCCGCTGGATCAGCCGCCCTATTTCAGCTACCGCGAAGCCCACACTGAGGTGCTTTTGGCTGGTGGGGGCACTACCCGCGCCATCCGCCGCGACCCGTCGGAGCCCGCTGCAGTCTGAGTTGTGCACGGTCATTGTCTACGTTTCTGAATCAGAGAGTTCCTGATCTGCGCTATGTGCCGGGGAGCGATCGCCGAAGCCGTTTGTGCTCGATCCAGAACGAGGAGATCGCAGTGACCATCCAGAAGCCGATCCCGCGCCATCGCGTGTTCAGCGTCTACAACGTCGGCCAGTTCCGCACTCAGGCTCCGTTCGCGGTGCCCGAGACCCTGCCGGAGACCGTGGCCGAGCTTGACGAGCTGCTTGAGGCCGCTCGCGCCGAGGTGCACGTCTACGAGGCACAGCACGCCGCCGGGCGTGACCTGAGCCCCGAAGACGTCGAGGCTCTGCGTGGCCTGGTCGGCGAGGGCGGTGCGATCGAGACGATCACCGCTGCCCGCGATGCCGCCGCAGCCGCCGAGGCCAATCACTCCGCCGAGGTCACCGACCTGCTCAGCCGGGCCGCTGCTTCGGCTGGCGGCGATGCGCCTGAGGGCGACGCGCCGGAAGGTGACGCCCCCGAGGGCTCAGCGCCGGAGGGTGACGCCCCCGAAGGCGACGCACCTGAGGGCGACGCTCCCGAAGGCGACGCGCCGAACGCGGTAGCCGCCAGCGCAGCCGGTGACGGACGCCCCGTGCGTTTCACCGGCACCCCCGGTGCCAACGACGTCGTGCCCGGCCACGAGGCCAGCGAGCGGCGTCCCGGCTGGAACATGCACCCCGGTGCCCCCGGCTACCGCGAGGGCATGGGCCAGGTCGGCTTCGGCGAGATCGCCCGCAGCCTCGATCGCATCCGCCCGGGCAGCCGCGCTTCGATGCGGCCCAACCGCCCGAACAAGATGCAGGACGGTCGCGAGTACGCACGCCAGGTCGTGTCGACTCTGGACCGCAACGTGGAGGTCGTGGACGACGCGCATGCGCTGGTCGCGGCCATCACCGAGGCCACCAAGGCATCCAACCTGCAGCGTCCGACCTTCAACGATGAGGGATCGCTGACCGCTGCTGGCGGCTGGTGCGCCCCGTCGGAGCAGCTCTACGACTTCTGCGACGTTCCCGACGCGACTGACTTGGTCAGCCTGCCGGAGATCACCATCAACCGTGGTGGCATCCGCTGGCCGGTCGAGCCTGACCTGTCGGGCATCTTCGCCGAGTTCGAGTGGTTCTTCACCGAGGTCGAGCTGGAAGCCACCGACGTTGACGGCAACCCGACCGCAGTCAAGACCTGCGTCGAGGTGCCGTGCACCGACGAGTTCGAGGAAATCCGCCTCAACGCCGTCGGCTGGTGCGTCGAGGCAGGCATCCTGCAGGTCCAGGGCTGGCCGGAGCTGGTCGAGTGGTTCATGCGCAACCTGACTCAGGAGCACCTGCGTGCCCTGAGCCGCCGCACGATCCTCGACATGGTCGCCGGGTCGACCAACATCACCATCCCGGCCACCACGACCATCGGCGCGGTCGCGTCGGTGCTCAACAGCCTCGCGCTGGTAGCGACCAACCTCCGCCTCAAGCGGGGTCTGGCACGCACCACCACGATCGAGGGTGTCGCTCCCAGCTGGTTCCACGAGGTGCTGCGGGCCGACATCGCGATGCGTGCTGGCGGCATCGAGGTCTTCACCGTCACCGATGCGCAGATCGACGCGGCGCTGCGGGCACGCAACATCAGCCTGCAGTTCGTCGGCGACTGGCAGACCCGCGCGACCAACAAGCCGGGCCTGCTCGCCACCACCGAATGGCCGGAGACGGTCGATGTGCTGCTGTACCCGGCAGGTACCTGGTTCCGCTCGATGAGCAACGTCATCGAGCTGGGCGTGATGTACCCGAAGGAACAGCTGCAGGTCAACCGCTTCACCCGCATGTTCACCGAGGACGCCATCGCCGTCGGCAAGCGTTGCGGTGAGTCGGTCAAGGTGACGCTGACGCTCGATGTGTCGGGCGCTACCGGCATCCCGGTTCGTCGCACCAACCAGGCGGCGTAAGCGGTAACAGCAGACTGAAGGCGGTGGTCGTGGTCATCCCGAGGCAGACCACGACCACCGTCTTCGCCGTATCGGAGGGACGATGGTTGGATTACCGTTCGCCTTCCCCGCCGACTTCATACCGTTGGAGGATGAGCCCATGACCACTCCGGTGCTCCAGCCGATCCAGTTCGAGCCCCCGCTGCAGAACCCCAGCCCATATGGGCTGTTCGCGGCGACCGACTGGCAGGTGCCTGCCGACGTCGGCAATTCGCCAGAGGGCGCGGCGGTGCGCCACCTCAACGGCGTCGACTTCCGCCCCGTCGGCAACTACGCCGGTGAGGGCCAGTTCGGCATCTGGCCCAACGACAGCTGCGTGGGCGGCGAGCCGGTGCCCAATGACATGCGCAAAGAGGGTGACCGCCCGGTAGGGCTGGAGACCTTCGAGCCGCAGGTGCTGTGGGCCTACGACGAGTGCGACCTGACCCCTGCTAGCCAGGCGGAGGTGCGCACCCGGGTGCAGCAGATTCTCCGGCTTGAGGAGCAGGTCGCCTTTGAGCGGCAGTTCTCGACCCGGCTGCTAGCCGACGCCGACGCACTGCCCGGCGTGATGCAGACCGCCACCAGCTTCAAGCTCGCCGTCGGCTACCTCGAAGCGCAGATGGCGATGACCAACACGCTCGGCTACTTCCACGCCGGAGCGCAGTGGGCCAGCCAGGAGTTCGGCCTGGTCATCAAGAGCGGCACGAAGTGGGTGAGCCCGCTGGGGCACACCTGGGTATTCGGTGGCGGCTATGTCGACGGGCTGGACGACGTCATCGTGGCGACCAGCCCGCCCTACGGGTGGCGCGACGACGTCACCGTGCGCACAGCTATTGGCGAGCGCGTCAACACCTTCGCCGCCGTGGCGGAGCGTACCGTGCTTGTCGGGTACGAACACTTGATCGCTGCAGTTCAGATCACCCCGTAACGAGGAGAACACCATGCCCGCAGGAATTGCCGCCACGGTCGACGGCGGCTACGCGACCATCGACTTCATCGACCAGTCGTTGCGTGGCCCGGCGCTGGCTGATCTGCTGGAGATCGGTGGCCCCGACAGCATCGAGACCATCACCCGGCGCGGGCCGCGCCGCCAGTACCGCGTGCTGGTCGGCAACGCTCAGGCGGCGGGGCTGTTGGACGGCGACGAGGTCGCCCGGGTGCCCAGCGCCGGTCAGGACTCCGGCAAGGCCGCTGCCCTGGTCGCCGCCGATCCCAATGTCAACGCAGGCGGCGGGGAGAACTGGCACACGCCGACCGATCAGCACACCAGCGCCAACGCCTACGTCGGCGACACGACCGTGACCGAGGCCCGCGCGGCGTCCAACCCGGTCTACACCGGCACCGCTGAGCAGTTCGGCGGCACCAGCGCGGCGGAGACCCCGACGCACCGCGAGGTCATCGACCACGTCAAGGCCAACGCTCACGTCATGGGCGTGGGCGGCACCGCGCCCGTGTCTGAGCTGGCCGCTCGGCGGTCGGTACCGCCGGAGGTGGTACATCACCCCGGCCACCAGGCCAACGCCGGTCTCGCGGCCATTCAGCCGGTCGAGGCGACCGACCCTCAGGGAGCCACGACCCTGCCCAACGACCTCAAGCAGCCGGAGGAGCCCGCCACGCCCGCCGACGAGACCGAGCCGCTGGGCGGCGACGGCACCGAGGAGACCGGCGGCGACGGCACCGAGGAGCCCAACGGCACCGAGGAGCCGTCCAACGGCGACGGTCTGCACACGTTGAAGGCCTACCCCGACGGTGAGGTCTCGATCGACTGGAAGCGCCCCGAACTGGACGCCTACGCGGCGGCGTCACCCCGGGAGATCGACACCACTGACCTGCCCAACAAGCAGGCGGTGTTCGACGCAATCAAGACCCGCGAGGCGGAGCTGAGCTAGTAATGACCCGTAATGACCAGGGCCTCTGGTAGCGGGCGGTGACGAATCCGTGGGACGGGCCGCGACACTCGTCTTGGGCATCGAACACGGTGCTCACACTCATCGCACTCATCGCAGTTCTCGCTGCCACCGTTGTCAGCGACATCTTCGGTGAGCCCCCGACGTACCTCGTTGCCTTGCTCGGTACCGCAGCGGGTGCGTTCTTCACGGCCCTGTCGTCCGACAAGTCCAAGCGCGACCAGGACACGCAGAACACTGCCAATCGAGCCGAGGTCAAGGCCGACAAGCTGGCAGAGATCGCCGACCGCGAGCACCCGGGGGAGGGTGTACGCGATGAGCCGCCGTTCGGAGACGGCGCTCACAGAGGCGGTGGCGGGGGATGACCAATGTGCTTGAACTGATCTACTCGCTGCCCTTCGTCGCCGGAGGGCTGTTCGGAGCTGTGCTGATGAAGCTGTACCAGCGGGCGCAGTGCCGTCACCTGGACAAGACGTGCCCGCTGCCTGATGGTCAGCGTCACACCCCGCCGCCGATCAATCGCGTCTGGCTGGGCGGGCTGCTGACGTTCGCCGTGCTGGGCTATGTGCTGTTGCAGGTCGGCCAGACCGAGCAGCACTACCGCGAGCTGGGCTCGGAGATGCGCCGCTGCCAGGTCGAGTTCCAGACGGCACTGGTCGCCCGCGCCAAGATCACCACCGAAAACGACCAGCTCAGCCGTGAACAGCGCGAGCTGCTGGCCGAGAGCATGCAGGCCAACGCGATGTGGATCAGCCGCCTGATCGACTTGCCGCCTGACCTGGAGAACCTGCCGACCGATGACCCCCGGGTCACGGCCTACGGGCAGGCGGTCACCCGCGTCTACCGCGAGCGCATCGACAAGATCAACGCGCGCATTGCCGAGATCAGCGATCGCCAGCGCCAGCTGGACCAGGATCGTATCGACCACCCGTTCCCCGAACCCTCATGTGGGCGGTGATCGCGGCGCTCACCTTGTCGGTGATGCCGCCATTGACGCCGCCGGGTAATCCGTTGCCTCCGCAAGCACCCTATGTGTCGTGCATCGACGGTCACCTGGTGCTCTCGTATGACCAGTGCCCGCCCCCGGTGAAGCATCACGCCGACGACCCCGACGTTCGTGGCGGCGGCGGTCGGGGCGGTCTGCTGGGCCTGGGCATCGGCGGCATCCTGTGACCTGCACGGCGATCACCTAATGTCAATACCAGCCTCGGAGACCGACCCCGGCGCAACCGCGCCATGAACCAGGAGGAGCAGGTCACATGACCACCTTCCCGCTCGTCAAGGGCACGCGGCTCCGCGCCACTAAGGTCGACAGCTGCGGCAAGCCCGTAGCTGGACCTCGTAACCGGCTGGTGACTGCCGGTTTCGTGACGTTGGGCCTGACCGCTGTCATGCGCGATGCGCAGGACCTCACGCAGGACAACGCCGAAGGCAAGGTGTGCTTCGAAGACCGGACGCCGCCGGAGCGGCGCTGGTACACCCCGGCGCTGGAACTCTGCAACGTCAACCCCGGCCTGATCACGATGTTCACCGGCTGGGAGAACTTGCTGGACGAGAGCGCGACCCCCGAGGTGATCGGCTTCCGCGATCAGCGCGAGATCGAGTCCGACTACGGCATCGCGCTGGAGGTCTGGACGTCGGGCAAGAGCGAGGACGACTGCGCTGACCCGCCCACGACCGACGAAATCCTGCTTGAGACCGGCTCAGGCCGCAAGTACGGGTACTTCCTGTTCGCGGGCACCGAGTGGACGCTTGGCGACATCACCATCGGCGCGACCGTGGCGACGCTGACCCTGACGGGCCGCACCATCGCCATGCCGCACTGGGGCAAGGGTCCGTACAACGTGCAGGCCGACGCTGACGGCGACGCGGTGCGTCTGCTGCAGCCGACGACCAAGAAGGAACATCTCACCGTGTTCCGCACGCCGATCGCTCCGCCCGACCCGACTGAGGGCAATCAGCCGGTCGCGCTGGCGACGAGCACCGTGTTCACCGGCACGAACTACTACTACGGTGGACCGGCGGGCGCAGCCCCGATCGACGTCGCACCTGCTCAGGTCGCGTAATGGGACCGCTGCTGGCAGGCATCGTCATCCTGCTGCTGGTGTTCTTGTTGCCGGTGCCGTACGTGCTCTACATCATCGGCCTGATCGTGGGCGTGGTGCTGGTGCTCTACGGCCTATGGGCACTGCTCTCCGGCGGGCCTCCGGCCGCGCCGGGCACCCGACGGCGGGTGCGCTGGTACTAGGCTGACCTGATCAGCGAAGCGTGATGCGACCCCGGTCCTCAATGGGCCGGGGTCGCACTCGTTTGGGATAGCCTGACCGCTGTGACCTTTGAGTGGCCGATCGAGCGCAGCCTGCTACCCGCGCTGCCAGACCTGACCGACCCGCCCTCCGCTGAGTACACCAAGGCCCTGCTCGAACACAACGCCGCCGCCGACCTGGCCGTGTCGATCATGTGGGCGCTGAGCGGTCGCCAGTTCGGCCTGCGCGACGTCACCGTGCGCCCGTGTCGCGGGCCGCTGCCTAACCACCACGGCTCCGGCCCGGTCACCAGCTACGTGCTGAGCTGGGAGGGTGATCGGTGGGTCAACTGGTGGTGCGGTTGCGTCGGCGGCTGCCGCGAGACCGGCCCCAACGTCGTGCACCTGCCCGGCCCGGTCGCCGAGGTGACCGAGGTCAAGATCAACGGCGTCGTGCTGAGCCCGCTGGTGTGGACCGTCGAGGGCAACAAGCTCTACCGGCGCGACACCACATGGCCCCGCCAAGACCTCAACCGCCCCGCAGGCGACGTCAACACCTGGACCGTGACCTACAAGGTGGGCCTGCCGGTGCCGCCGGGCGTCGATGAGCTGACGGGTCTGCTGGCGGCGGAGTTCATCAAGGCCATCAACAACTCAGGCAATTGCCGCCTGCCGCGCAACGTCACCACAGCCAGCCGCCAGGGTGTCACCTACCGCGTGTACGACCCGACCACGTTCTACGACAAGGGCAAGACCGGGCTGAGCGAGGTCGACATGTGGTTGAGCGCGGTCAACCCGAACCACCTCATGGCGAACGCGAGCGTGCGCTAATGGCCGCAGGCGACCCGGCGGTGCACGTCGTCGCCACGGTCATTGAGTCGATGGTCGAGTGGTTCTCTCCGGCCCCGCCCAAGCCCGCGCCGGAGGTGCGTTTCTTCGCCGGTGACGGCCCGGCGCTGGCGGCGTGGGATAGCCACGCCAGCCAGAGCTGCGACGTGCCGTTCCTGTGGGTGCTCGCGCAACGGCGTTATAGGTCGCAGACCTTCCCGGCCCCCACGATCGACGCCAACCCGTGCGGGCTGACGCGGGTGATCAGCCTGCAGGTCGGCGTGGGCCGCTGTGTCGACGTCTCCGACGTGCCCAACTGGGACACCTACGCCAGCGAAGCCGCCCGGTCGCTGGACGATTCGTACCGTATCGAGCAGGCCCTATGCAGTGCCGCGCGCAAGCTGGTCGCCGACGATTACCAGGTCGGCACCGACACCCTGCTGCCGTATGGTCCAGAGGGCGGCGTCGTAGCCTGGACCGGCGTCATTTACGTGAGTCTGTGAGGGAGAACGTCATGGCCAAGATCACCATCGAAGGCAGCATCAGCCCAGCTGCGGGCCTTGCCCGGGGCGAGCGCCGCGAGGTGCAAGACAGCGACGAGGTGCGCCGCTACGTCGCGCAGGGCTTCGCCGTCGTCGTGGACGAGGAGACCGGCGAGCCGGAGGAGTCACCGCTGCCCGAAGCAGCTCCCGCCCCGGCGCGCAACGCCAGCCGCGATGACTGGGCCGAATGGCTGGCCGAGGAGACCGACATCGTCACCGAGGGCAAGAATCGCGACACCCTGCAGGCGGAGTACGACGAATGGCTCAAGACCCACGACGCTCCGGCTGACGATCCCGCCGACGGGGCGTAGCCGATGGCGCGGGTCACTGCGCGCATCGAGATCAATGAGCCGGTTCTGGAACGCGAGTCGGGCCTCATCCTGCGCCGCAAGCACCGCTCACTGACGCGCCAGATCGCCACTGAGGCCCGGGTGCGGGTGCCGGTGCTGACCGGCAACCTGGGGCGGTCGATCGGCGAGCTGCCGCAGCGGTACCGCCCGTTCCATGTCGACGGCGGCGTTGAGGCCACGGCTGACTACGCGGCGGCGGTGCACGAAGGCTCCCGGCCACATCGCATCGTCGCCCGCCGCGCCGAGGCCCTGCACTTCTGGTGGCATGGGCGTGAGATTTTCCGCAAGTCGGTCTGGCACCCGGGCACCCGGTCTCGCCCGTTCCTGCGCAACGCCGGGCACGCCGTGGTGGCGCGCGACCCTGACATCAGCCGGGCCTAACCCGACATCGGTGGTAGTCTGCGGTCAGCCTCGGGAGGAGACCCATGACCACGTTCAATCAGGACGGCACGACAGCCAAAGCCCATTCGCTCCCCGACGTGGAGCCCGACCCCGACATTCAGCTCAGCCCGCCCGATGACGACGAGGCCCTGACCGTTGACGAGGTCGAGGCCGACTACCAGGCAGCGACCAGCCGGGTGAAGGCTGGTCTGCAGCCGCAGCCGGGTGACGACGACAAGCTGGCCGCGATCGCCGACATTGCCAGCGACCACGCTGACGACCCTCGCGACGAGCTGGCCGGCAAAACGGCACACTCGGATGAGTCGCGGGTGTTCGACGCCGAGATCATCACCGCTGACCAGGACGAACAGCCGGGCACCGAGGTGGCGATCGCTCAGACCTTCGACGTGACGCTGACCGATGAGGTGTGGGATCACGACTTCTTGGTCTTCAAGGGCGACAAGCTCGGCATCCGCGTGCCCACCCGGCAGGCCCTGGCCGCGTTCTCATTGGCCAGCGGCAAGTACGTCGACATCGGCGTCAAGAACGACCTCACCGGCCTGTTCATCGCCCGGCACCTGTCGCCGGAGAGCTACGGGCGGGTGTTCTCGCGGCTCATGGACCCTGACGAGTCGGACTACGACGTCGACACCGTCGGCGAGCTGTTCAACGCGATCGTCACCGCGTCGCTGCAGGAACCGGCGACCGGCGACGACAAGCCGTAATCGCCGCCCTGTGCGATAGCCTGACCCGGTGACCTCAGCCGGGAACATCAAGCTCGGCGTCGAAATTGACGCCAATGATCTGAGTGCCCGGCTGGGCGAGGCGGTGCGCCGCGCGATCGCCCCGGCACTGGCCGAGATTCAGCGTGAACTCAACGCCGTCCAGCGTGAGTACGACCGCACGGCCCGGGCCGGAGAGAAGTCCTCCGCAGCGCAGACCGCCGGAGCCAAGGCCGTATCAGAGGCGGTCGAGAAGGTCGGCGAGCAGCAGACCAAGACCGCCAGCAAGACCGCCGCCGCCTCCGGCGTGTCCAGCCGGTCGATCAACGCCGTCACCCGCGCGATCGAGAAGCAGACCGCCGCGTTCGACCGCAACACCGCCGCCCGCGCGGCCAATGCGGCGGCACCGACGGGTGGGCCTCCCAGTGGCGGTGGCGGGGGCGGGCCTCCCGGCGGCGGAGGTAGCGGCTTCGAGCGCCATCGCGGCGGCTTCATGCAGGGCGGCAAGGGCCGGTTCGGGTTCCTGACATCGCCGGTCGGCGTCAACCTCATCGCGGGCGGCATCAGTGCACTGGCCCCGGCGGCGGCACTGATCACCGACATGGTCGGCGGAGTGCAGCAGCTCGCGAGCGCGGGCCTGGCGCTGCCCGGCATCTACGGCGCGGCGGGGGCCTCGATCGGCACCGCGATGCTCGGCTTCAAGGGCATGGGCGACGCGGTCAAAGCCCTGACCGAGGCGATGAAGTCCAACGACCCGAAGGACTTCGAGAAAGCCGCCGAGGCCATGAAGGACATGGACCCGGCAGCCCAAGACGTCGCCAAAACTGTCGCGGGCCTAACGCGGGGGCCGCTGCTGGACCTGCAGAAGATGATCCAGGGGCGCATGTTCCGCGACTTCGCGGGCGACCTGCAGTCCACCGCCGACAAGGCGATCCCGGCGGTATCGGGCGGCATGGGCAAGATCGCCGACGCCTGGAACGGCACGCTCAAGTCACTGACCGGCAGCCTGCGCGACGACCGCAACCTGAGCCTGATGGACCGCATTCTCGGCAACACCGCCGAGGGCCAGAACCGCATGAACAAGGCGATCGCCCCGCTGAGCCATGCGCTGTTGACGCTGACGAGCGGGTCGACCAATGCGCTGCCCCGGCTGGCCGACGGCCTGGCGGCGGGCGCGGAGCGTTTCGACAAGTTCATCACCCACGCCGTTGAGTCGGGCGACTTCGACCGCTGGATGAACCGGGGCATCGACGGCCTGCACGAGCTGGCGAACACCGGCCTCAACCTCGTCAAGATCATCACCGACGTCACCAAGGCCGCAGGCTCCGACCAGGGCGGATTCCTCAAGTGGCTGGACTCGTCGGTGTCCAAGCTGCACGACCTGACCAGCAGCGAGTCGGGTCAGAACGCGATGGCGAAGTTCTTCGATGACGCCCGCGAGTCGGGTCGGCAGTGGTTGCCGATCTTGGAAAACCTGGCGAAGATGCTGCCCGAAATTTTCAACGCCAGCCAGCAGTGGGCGGGTGTGCTGCTGCCGTTCCTGCGGGTGACGACCGACCTGCTGACGTCGATGCCGGGGCTGCTGCAGGCGGTGTTGATCGGGTTCCTGGCGTACAAGACGCTCAGCCCGTTCACCGGCCTGCTCAAGGGCCTGGGCGACCTCGAAGCGGGCCTGGGCCGGGTGAGCACAAAGGCCGACACCGTCGGCGGCAAGCTCGGTGGCGGCAAGGGCGGTGGGGGCCGGTTCGGCATGCCCAGCGGGGCGGGCCTCATCCCGCTCATCGGCGGTATCGCCGCGCAGCCGACCGACGGCACTCAGCCGCCTAGCGGGCTGGCGGCGCTGTCGGCACTCGGCGGCGGTGCGTTGATCGGCGGCGAGATCGCCGGGCCGGTCGGCGCGGCGTTCGGCGTGGCGGCAGCGGCGGCGGTGCAGCTGGCGCAGGTGTTCATCAATCAGGCCAACGCGGTCGAGAACGCCCACCAGGCGATGCTCGACAGCGTCAAGAATCAGCCGCCCGCCATCCCGGCGATCAACCCGAATGCGCCGATCTTGCCCGGCCCGGCGGTGCAGCCTCCGCCCAACATCTCCGCCCCCAACCCGATTCCCGGCCCGACCACGGTCAAGGGCCTGTTGCTCGGCCCCGCCGCCCCGGTCGGCTCAGGCAACGGCGGCGAGCTGCGCAACCTGGCCGGTATCGACCAGGCGTTGTCGACCATCGGCGACAAGGCCGCGATCGCCAAGGCCAACACCGACCTGCTCGCCAACTCGATCACCACGCTGCCGACCGGCGAGGTGGTGCTCAAAGACAACACCCCCGAGGCCATCCAGAAGGTCAAGGACCTCGGCTACGCGGTGAAGACCCTGCCGACGGGGCAGGTGCAGATCGCGGTGCAGTACATGCTCGACGGTCGCCCGATCAGCCATGACCAGCTGATCCAGCCGATTCGGGTACCGGCAGTGCCTGGTGAAGTCATCAAGCCCGGCCAGCACGCCAGCGGCGGCGCGATCATCGGCGGCATCCCCGGCAAGGATTCAGTGCTCAGCTGGCTGATGCCGGGCGAGCATGTGCTGACCACCAGCGACGTCGCCGCTCTCGGCGGTCAGGCCGGGGTCTACGCGATGCGTCAGGCGCTTCACTTCGCCGACGGCGGCGCGGTGCCGGGCGGGGTCGTGCCTGCGATCGGACCTGACACCGAGCTGGGCGTGCTGATCCAGATTCGTGACCTACTCGCCGGTAAGGGCGGCACCGCGTCGAACCCGATCGCAGCGACCGCCGCCAACACCGCCACGGTCGCCACAGCGGCCAAGGACGGCACCGGGACCGGCCAGCAGCTCGGACCCTTCGGCACCCCGATCAAACCGCGTCACCGGGGCTATGAGGCCGCAGCAGCTGCGATCTCCGCACTCGGCGGCGACCCCGAGAAGTGGCTGGGCACTGACCCGGCGACGCTGCCGATCAGCCAGGGCGGCATCCTCCCTGATGCCCCGGTCGCCACGACCGGCGGAGTGCCCGGCCAGCCGGGTGTCGCCGGAGCGGTCGACTTCAACTCCATCGCCGCCGCGCTGGCGAAGTTCGCCATGAGCGGCGACCTGGCTGACGTATCGGGCCTGGGCCTCAACGCCAACAGCCCCGTCATCACCGCCATCACCAGTGCCCGCAACAAGAAGAAGGGCGGGCTGAGCGACCAGCAGATCAGCGACCTGACCAGCCAAGTGATCGGCGGCGGCTACACCGGCGTGCTCGATGAGTCGAACAGCTCGCTGATCAAGAGCCTGCAGCGTTTCCGCGACCAGTCGGTCAAGAAGGGCGGCGTGCCCGGCACGACGACCGGCACTCGCGGCACCGCGCCGGTCGCGGGATCGGCGGGCGTGCCGATGACCCCGCTGGGGCTCGATCCGGTCAGTGCCTTCGCACAGAGCGTGAGTGGCGGCAAGTATGACTGGGGAGCCAGCGACCTCGCCAACGGCCTGAGCGACTGCTCGGGTGCGGTCAGCGACCTGGTCGAGCTGATCACCAAGGGCCAGGCCGGGCCGGAGCGGCTGTTCGACACCCATAGCGCCGCCGACGTGCTCACCAAGCTCGGCGCGACGCCGGGCCTGATCCCGGGCACCCTGCAGATCGGCTTCAACTCCGGCCACATGGCCGCGACGCTGCCCAACGGCGTGAACTTCGAGAGCGGCGGCGGCACCGGCCAGGGAGCGACCTACGGTGGCAACGCTGCCGGGGCGGGCGACAAGCAGTTCACGCAGCAGTTCTCGCTACCGATCGGTAACCTGCCGCCGGGGGCCTACACGTCGATGTCGGGCCTGCCAGGCGGCGCGATGGCAGCGGCAGGCGGCGCGACCCCGGTGTTCGTGACGAACTGGCCGGGCGGCGGGCCGGGTCAGGTGCCCCCGGGCGTCAACGCACTGCTGGGCGGCGCGACGTCGGGCGCTCAGGAGGCAGCGGGCAACGTCATCGGCGACGTCAGTGGCGCGATCGGATCGCTGGGCCTGGAGCCGTGGAACACCAAGAACACCAAGTACGCCGCCCTCAACGCCCTGGTCAAGGAACGCAACCCGATGGCGCTGGCGAAGGCGCTCGGTCTCGACATTCCCGACTTCAGCCAGGCTGGCGGGTCGGCGGGCGACCTCACCACCAACGCTGGGCCGGGCTTCGACGCGACCGGGCGGCTGTTCTCTGACACGTCGTCTCTGATCGACCGCACCTTCACCAGCCTCAACGAGCAGTTGCAGGCGATGAGGGACCAGATGGTCGCGGTCATCGAGCAGACCAACGAGAAGCTGCAGGACTCGGCGCTGGAGCCGATCGTCAAGACCGGCGTGCAATCAGCTCTGGAGGAGCTGAAGGACTCCGTATCCAACGCGATCGGCACCGCGATGGGCAATGCGGCGGCTCCCCCGATCGCCGACGCGGTCAAGAGCGCGGTGGGCTCACTGCCGATCGACAACAGCGGCGCAGGCGGGGTCGGCGGCGCGGCGGCATCGCCGGTCTCCGCGATCGCTGGGGGCCTGTTCGCCTCCGGCGGGCCGGTCAGCGGCGGCGTTCCCGGCAAGGACTCCGTACCGGCGCTGCTGATGCCCGGCGAGTTCGTGCTCAACACCGCCGACGTCGCCCGGCTGGGTGGTCACTCCACCATCGACCGCATCCGCAGCCGGGGCCTGCGGCACTTCGCTACCGGCGGCGGGGTCATCGGCAACGACACCGTCGGCGCGGAGTTCTTCGGCGTGTCGGAGGTGCCGATCGTCTCCACGATCGTCAACCTGCTGGTGCGTGTGCTGCTCAAGGTCATCGGTGTCGAGATCGAGGTGCGCGACACCCTGCACGAGATGACCGACGACTTCCGCAGCTTCCGTGGCGACGCATTCAAGGCGTTCGACGCTCAGGGCCGACTGCTCAACGACACCTCAGGCCTGATCGAGCGCACGCAGTCGAGCGCGGAGACTGCCGCCGCAGAGCGCATCCGCATCCTCAAGATCGTCATCCAGGCGATCATCAAGTACATCATCGAGAAGGTCATCGTCCCGATCACGAAGGCTGTCGCCAACGCCGCCATTCAGGCGGGTGCGAGCGCAGCCGGGGCGGCGGTCAACACTCAGGCCCCCGGTGCGGGCGGCATCGTCAGCTCGCTGATCAGCTCGGCAGGGCAGGCCGGTGTCGACATCGCCGCCGAGGTCGGTACCGACTTCGCGCTGTCGCTGAGCCAGACTCTCATCGACATGACCGCCGAGGGCCTGCAGTCGCAGTTCCCCGACCTGATGACCGGCATTTTCTCCGGCGGCGCGCTGGCGACGTTCTTCGACCCGGCGGGCGGCTTCATGGGCAACCTGATCGGCGGGTTGATGGGCGCGTTCACCGCACTGCTGGGAGGCGGCGTGTTCGGGGGCGCGGCGACGATGATCCCCGGCGACAGCCTGTTCGGCGGGCTGGGCCTGTTCGATGACGGCGGCATGGCCAGCGGCACCGGCTTCCTGCCGAAGGCGTCGGTGGGCGACGAGCTGGTGCTGAGCCCGGTCGAGACCGACCTATTCAGCCGGTTCGTCGGCGCACTGGAGCGCGGCGGCTTCGGCGGTGGCGGCAGTAAATCTGTCCATGCCCCCATTACAGTGATCGGTGGCGGGCCTGAGACCGCTCAGCAGGTGCAAGACCGCCTGCTCAAGCTGATCCCGTAAGGAGGGCGTGTGACGTTTCGCGGCTACCTCGCCCTCAACGGGGTCGAGATCGCCAACAGCAGTCGCGTCGCCGCCCACCTGGGAGTCGATACGCCGACCAGCGACATCGGCATGTTCGATGACGTCGCCGACTGCTCACTGACCCCGATCGCCCCCGGTCGGTTGCTGACGGCGGTCGCCCCGAGCCAGGCCCCGATCGGAGCGGGCCGTCTGCTCTACACCCCCGCCGACGGCACCCGCCTGTACGGGCCGGGCCTGGGCGTGGTCGGCGACTGCTGGACCGCTGAGAACATGTGCTTCGGCTGCCGCGTCGACATCGGCTACGACGACACCTGGCCGGGTCTGAGCGCCCTGGTCGATGACGGCATCTACCGCCCTGAGCTGGCCCCTTGGTACACCACTCGCGCACCCGAGAGTGCCGAGTTCGGCGGCATTTGGGTCATGGACATCAAGGGCCTCGGCCCGACGCCGGTCGATCGCTCGATGACGCAGATGGCGGGGGCGGGCGCAGCGGCAGGGCCTCACCGCGACCCCAGCCGCACCATCACCGTCGATGCGCTGCTGATCGCCTGCACCAGCGCCGGTCTCGACTATGGGCTGCAATGGCTGGCTTGCCGCCTGCGCGACACCGTCGACCGCGACGATTCGGTGCTGCGCTACCTCGCGTCGCATCCCGGCCACAGCGCCGCCGACCCGGCCAGCCTGGTGCGTGAGGTGCACGGGGTCATCCTCACCCGTGAGCCTCAGATCACCGACTCCTCAGCGGGCGGCGGGCGGCGCAACCAACAGGCCACGGTCTACCGGGTCAGCTGGGAGATGGGCGTGACCCACCCGTACGCCTACCTGCCGCAGGTCAAGGTGCCCGTGGTGTGGGATGAGGTCGTCACCGAGCCGATCCAGTGGGTGCATGCGCCCGACTGCGGCCAGCCCGCCGACTGCGCGGGCATGCCGGTGCTATTCAGCGACACCTGCGAGGTCGAGACGATCGACGTCGTGACGTCGCCGCCGCCGAACTGCGGCGGCTGCTTGCCGGTGTGCATGGTCGAGACGCACCGCTTCGAGGTGCCGGTGTTCGCGGCTCCGTACCGCTGCCGCGAGACCGCCGTGAGCATGGTCATCACCAACACCGGGCTGCGTGAGGTGACGCTGCAGGGCTACTTCCGGCTGTCGAAAACCAACGAGCTCTGTCAGCAAGAGCTGTTCCCGATTCAGGTGGCGGGCCTGCCCGTCGGCAGCGAATTGCACCTGGACGCGATCAGCGGGCGCTATTGGGCGTTCTACGGCGGCGTCAAGCACCGCCCCTGGGGCATCGTGGGTACCCCGTCGGGAGCACCGTGGCAGCCGCCGATCATCAACCGGGCCGATGCCTGGGAATTGATCGTCACCGCCCCGGTCGACGCGCAGTTCGAGATCGAGATGACGCTCGCGGATCGCGAAGCGTGAGAGGATACCGCTGATGCCAGCTCCGACACCCGCCTTGCGCACCGACTTCGTTGATGCTCGACCGCCGGAGCCGGGAGAGCTACCTGCCGCCGAGTACAACCTCAACGCCGAGCGCACTGATGAGGCGTGGGGCAAGGCCGACGACGCGGCGGTGGCCGCAGCAGCAGCTCAGACTGACGCCGACGCGGCACAGTCGACCGCCGACGGGGCGGCGACCGACGCCGCTACCGCGAACACCGCACTGGCTAACAAGGTCGACAAGGTCGCAGGCAAGGGCCTGTCGTCCAACGATTACACCGCCGCCGAGAAGACCAAGCTCGGCGGTGTTGCTACGGGGGCCACGGCCAACCAGACCGACGCCTATCTGCTGGACCGCTCGCACCACACCGGGCAGCAGACCTCCGCCTCGATCAGTGACCTGACCGAAGCCGTCCAAGACATCGTCGGCGCATTCATCGGCTCCGGCACGGGCGTGTCGGTCAGCTACGACGACGCCAGCAACACCTTCACCATCACCGCCACGGGCGCGACCGGCACCACCGACCCTGAGGTGGTTCGCGACACGATCGGCACCGCGCTGATTGGTGTCGGCAACGTCAACGTCGCGGTCAACGACGCCGCCGACACCATCACGATCAGCACCACGGCCACGGTCAACAGCACCGACGCGGCGCTGCGTGACCGCAGCACGCACACCGGCACGCAGCCCATCACGACCATCACCGAGACCGCCACGGGCAAGGTGATGACCGACGTCGAACGCACCAAGCTGGCGGGAGTCGCCGCTGGCGCGACCGCCAATGCCACCGACGCGCAGCTGCGCGACCGCGCGACGCATACCGGGACGCAGACCTCAGCCACGATCAGCGACTTCAGCGAGGCTGCTCAGGATGCGGTGGCGGCGATGCTCACCGCGAGCACCGGCATCACGCTCAACTACAACGACGCCGCCAACACCCTGACGATCACCGGCACCCTGGCCGACCCCGAGACCGTGCGCGACGTCATGGGCGTGGCCCTGGTCGGGGCGGGCCTGATCGGCGTGAGCGTCAACGACGCCGCCGACACCATCACGATCACCACGACCGCCACGCAGAATGCCACCGACGCGGCGCTGCGCGATCGTTCAACCCATACCGGCTCCCAGCTGTCGACCACGATCAGCGACTTCACCGAAGCGGTGCAGGACGTGCTCGGCGCGACCATCGTCGCGGGCACGAACGTCACCGTCACCTACAACGACGCTGCCAACACCTTCACGATCAACTCCACGGGCGGCGGCGGGGCGGTCGATGACTACTATCAGCTGCTCGGCGCGACCGGCGCTGACACCGAGGTCGTCATCACCCACAACCTCAACAGCATGGTGGTCGAGGGCAAGGCCCGGCGCACCTACCTGCAGAGCGGTCTGACCAGCTTCTTGCCCGGTGAAGTGCTCGACATCGACTTGATCGCGCTGACCCCGAACACCGCCAAGATCAAGATCGCCTACGCGATCGCGGCCAACGAGTTCAGCGTGACCCTGCGCAAGGCCAGCGCCGCCGACGTCACCGGCCCCGGCGCGGGCGTGCTGTCAAGCCCGTCGCAGGGCCTCACCAGCATCACGCTCTCGCTGGCGGGTGGCACCGACGCTGGCGTGGGCAACGGCGGCGTCAACTGGTACCGCAACGGCGTGCTGATCGGCACCAACGACGGCAGCAACTTCACCCACACCGGCCTGACGCAAGCCACCACCTACGACGGCTACACCGCCAAGCGTTTCGACCTCAACGGCACCGAGGGCGCGGTGTCCAACACCCTCAACGGCACGCAGACCCTCACACCCGCCAACGTCGCACCGATCGGCGCAGTGGTCGAGGCCACGGCGGCGGCGACCACCGCCACGGTGCGCCCCGTCTACGTCGCGGGCAGCCTCACCATCGCCGTCGCCACCGTTTCGATCAACCACAGCGAGTGGGTGTCCAGCGCGAACTACACGCTGTCGGTCAACGGCACTCAGTCGGGCGGCTGGACGATGGTCCCTGAGGGCACCAGCAAGCCCGACGTCGGCGCGAACATTCCGCAGCCCTCCGGCGGCGTGCATGTGTTCTACAAGCTCAGCCCCAGCACCGCCTGGACCGCCGACGACGTGACGATCTCGAAGACCGGCGGGTCAGCGATCACCATCAGCCGCGCGAGCATCAAAATTCGCCAGTACCAGTTTGTTGACCAGACCAACCCGTTCGGCACGCCGACCGTGGGCATCGCCCCGGTCGTCGGCTACGGCAACTCCCCGGCCACGGTCACCATCGCCAGCAATGCGGGCGACTACACGCTGTGCGTCGTCGGTGAGCGCAACGACGCCACCTGGGGCGCACCGACCGGCTACAACAAGACGCTGGTCGGCACGGCATTGGGCGGCGACACCAGCGGCTATAACGACTGGTTCGTGTCGGGTGAAGCCGCCACGGCGGCGAACGGCAACGTCACTCACAGCTTCACCGGCCCGTCCGGTGCGGCGTATGCCATCATGGCCGTCAACCTCAAGAAGGCATAACCCCCATGTCGAGTCTATCCCGCCAAGCCGTTCCCACCGCTGTCGGCAGCGCCGAGCCCACGCCCAAGGCGCAGTCCGACGCGGCGGCGGGCGGCTACATCACGCTGGGCGAGACCTATGACCCGATGACGGGCGTGTGGCCCGCCGTCGATGCGACGAACGGCCCGCTGACCGCCGACGCCGGAGCGACGGCGACCGCGCCGAGCTTCACCGGGCTGACGCTGTACTCATGGAACAGCGGCGTCTTCAACCTGCAGAGCCAGAACTGGGTGGCGGTGCCGACGGTCAACGGCCCCGCCGCCAATCAGTGCTGCGCGAACGTGACGACCAACCGTGGCAACTACGGCAGCTCGGGCATCGGCTTCTCGTCGCACTCCGACTTCGGCTTCAGCGCCGACACCGCCACGGTGATCCTGGCCTATTGGGTCAACACCGCCACCCTCAACGGCGTCAGCACCTCGATCCATGAGACGCAGCTGTTCGCGGAGCACGAGGGCAAGATGAAGGGCATTCGCTCGATGCCCGCGTTCTGGAACTCCGGCGGCGGCAACCAGATGTTCTACCGGGTGTTCACGTTCAAGGAGGCTCGCCGTCGGCGCTTCCGCGTGATGATGAGCGCGAACTGCTGGCTGGCCGGGGTCTACGTCGACACCGCCGCCAATATCCAGAAGACCAAGAACCTGCCCTTTTGGCTGAGCTTCGGCGACAGCTGGGCTGAGCCCAACAACAACGTCTTCGCTTCGGTCGGCGGCAACGGCGCGGTCGCCGGTACCACCTGGCCGAACACCTGCTCGCTGCTCTACAGCTCGACCGACGTGCAGTTCGCGATCGCGACCGGCCACGCCATCGCGCAGTGTCACCACGGCGGCACCGGGTGGGTCGTCAACAACGGCGGCGTCAACGCCACCACCGACACGCCAGGTTTCTCGCCGTTCCTGTCGATTAGCCAGTGGAACTTCTCGTGGAACCTGTGGGGCGCTAAGAAGCCGATGGTGTTTGTGGCCGGAGGCTGGAATGACGGCACCACCTCCGCCGGGGTCTACCAGGCCACGGTCCAGGCCGGATTCAACCGTGTGACGGCCAGCGACCCGCTCGCGCCGATCATGGCGGCGGGCATTCAGGACAAGGCCATCGTCGCCGGTGACGGGCGCGACCTGTCCAATACGGCGATCGGCCTTGCCGTGGCAGCGACCCCGCAGGCCATCGGCTTCATCGACCAGTCCCGCAACTGGCCGATCGCCAGCGGCATCCCCGCCGCCGACATCGGCCCCGACGGGCTGCACCCGACGGTCAAGGGCGGCGACGAGATCGGGCAGAATTACGCCAAGCAGGCCGCACGGTTCCAGATCAGTCGGACCCGGTACCTCCAGATGACCACGGCTGCGGCATAGGAGACCTGATGAGTTTGTACGGGTTGACGTGCGGTTATTGGACCGACGACAACGAAGATCGCGACCGCCATTACCAGGCCCATCGTGCGGCCCACGACTACCTGAACGCGCCGATCTTCTTGGACGAGGACAGCCTGGGCGGTGTCGAGCCGCCGGTGTTGCGGGGCTGCGCCCGCAACATCAAGACCGGCAAGAAACGCGGTGCTGCCGCGCGCAAAGCCTTCGCCGAGCAGCACCCGGGCCTGATCGAGTCGCCCAGCGACTACCTGATCCGCAGCTGGCTGGACGCCGAAGCCACCCACACCAAGGGCGGCGAGCCTATCGAGGTGGTTGGCCCGCCCCCGCACCCCAACGAGATCGCCACCCGGCAGGCGGCGGAGGCGGGACTGTACCCGGTGGTTGTCGATGAGGACGGCAACACGGTTGATCCGCTGACCGTTGTCGGGGCGCACGACGCCAGCAGCGGCTAATGCCGGGCGGGTTTCCACTCGCGTTCCCCGGGTTCGCCGACGACGAGAGTGTCTGCGGTCCCAACCTACTGCCCAACCCGGGGTTCGATTCCGGCCTCAACGGCTGGGGCGAGGAGGCCGGGTGGTTCGGCGGCACCGCCCCGACCTGGAACTACACAAAAGGCCGTACCGCTGCCGGGTCTCTGCGTTGGACCGACATCGGCGCGATTTCGTATGTGTACTCTGCCGCCCTGGTCGTTGCGCCCGGTCAACACCTCAACGCTTCGGCCTGGACACGATGGGGCGGCGGTGCACCTGACTGGCGCGCGGATATCGGTGTCACGTTCACGAATGTTGACGACAACTGGCTAGGCGACATCGGCACGACCTTCCGCGACAGTGACAGCGGAGCTGGCGGCTGGGCAGAGATAGCGACCAGCGTCGTCGCTCCGGCAAACGCCAGATTCGCTCGCATGTGGCTAGAAGTTCGGCCCGGGACGGGGCCGGGCTGGATTGATTGGGATGACGCTTCACTGTGCCGTATCGGTGACCCGTTCCCGGTCCCTCCGCCGATCCTTGCCCCGGTGTCAGTCGGCACGCCGTCGTTGCCGGTCATTACCGACAACCAGGTCATCAGCCTGCACACCGCCAAGGGCGCTCAGCTGTACCAATTCCTGCCCGAGCACTACTCCGATTCGCAGTGGACCCGGTCGCTGCGCGACATCAGCACCGCCAGCCTGAGCCTGCCGACACCCCCGGGCATCACGACCATGCCCGACATCATCGACTGGGCGCACTGGGCGTCGATCTATGACGGCGACCGGGGCACCCTGCTGTGGCGGGGGCCGATCCAGAAGGTGTCGTTCAACCCGCGCAGCGGGCTGTCGCTGGACATCAAGGACCCCGCCGCCTACCTCAGCCGCACCCGCAACCCCATCACCAAGCGGTGGGACGCCGCCGACCCGGCGACGATCGCGGTCGAGCTGTGGCAGGCGATGCTGGACCTGCACAACATCGACGCCGCCCCCATCGCCAAGGCCGACCCTGAGGGCGACCGCTTCGACTTCCAGACCGTCACCGACGCGCAGATGCTCGACCAGACGATGAGTGAGCTGGTCAACCTGGGGCTGCGGTGGTCGATCGTGAGCGGCGTGCCGCTGCTGGGGCCGGTCAGCCTCAAGCCGATCGCCGTACTGCACGAAAGCGATTTCCTCGGCGACGGCATCAACCTGGTGCGCGACGGATCAGCAGTCGTCAACGACGTGCTGGTGCGCGGGCCTGACAACCTCGATCGCCAGCACGCCGACTACTACGGCCAGAACTTGCAGGCGATCGTCAACCTCGACTCGATGTTCGGCGTGTCGAACGTGACCCGGGCAGCCCAGCAGTACCTCCGCCATACCGCGACGCCGCGCATGCGGCTGGAGCTCCCCAGCGGCACCGTGCTGCATCCCAACGCGCCGGTCAACATCGACCAGCTCATGCCGTCGGCGCGCTTCATCATCGAGGCCCACGGCATCCAGCAGCTCATGGAGCTGACCAGTGTGACCGTCGAGCGCCACTCCGGCAGCGCGACGGCGGCGGTGACGATGGAGACTGTTGAGGAGAAGATCGAGCTGACCAACACCAAGCAGGCTCCGAACGTGACGCTGGGAGGCCAACAGCTATGACGGCGACTCTGCCGGGCCACCCGCCGACCAACGACACCGAGCTGATCCGGTCGTTGCACGACCGTATTCGCGCGCTGGAGACCAAGCAGACCACCCGCGTCGGTGATTGGGTGCTGGCTGATGTCGACGGCACCTTGACCGCGAACAAGCCGGGCAGCGGGCCGGTCGAGCTGACGACGCCGACCGCCGCAGTCGAGATCGTCCGCTCCGCTGCCGTTGAGGCTCCCGACCTGCATACCGAGATCGTCAAGCAGGACCGGCACGACACCAACATCATCGACACCATCGCCCAAGCCATCACCGCCCTCCCCGCCGCTGGGCTCAGCACATTGGCGGGGTTCTTCACCAACCTCACCAACGCCCTGATCTCGATTCCGACCGGCGGCATCGTCGGCGGCATCGTTGGCTTTTGGGCCAATTTCGTCAACTCGATCTTGGGTTTCGGCTCGTCGGCGATCACCGCTTACAAGCCCGAGAACTCCGCCATCGCCAACGTGCAGGGCCAGCTCAACGCCATCCAGGCGCAGATCGCCGCGACCGGCGAAGGCGAGGTAGACGGGTTCAACTTCGCCCCGCTGAGCGCGAACTGGACCTCGATCTACAACTCCGCGATCATCACCAGCGGCGGCTACGTCGCCGCCGATCACCCGGGCACCGCCGGGGCCTACTACACCTGCCAGCGGTTCAACAAAGCGCAGCCGACGACGACCAAGTACCAGCTGCAGATGACCATCATTGGTCAGAACTCCGGCGGCGTGCTGACGTTCGGGATCAGCACCTTCGGCTTCGGCAACCCCACGATCAGCGGCGGTCGGTTCCCGATGATCCAGTTCGACGTCAACCAGTTCGGCGGGTTCATCCGCTTCGGCAGCATCACCGGCCCGGTCAACGCCTTCAACCAGGCCGGGGCGGGTTGGGTCGAGTATTTCAACGTCAATATGGGCTCGAACATGAAGACCGGCGACGTGCTGGCGATCGAGGTCGATGAGGTCAACAAGCTCTACCGCATCTACCTCAACCCCGGCCCGGGCACTGATCCGCTCTACACCTACGTCGACAACGCCAACGCCCTCAGCCGGGGCCTGGGCAACCGCTGGCCGTTCTTCCAGTGCAACTACCTCAACGACCCGTTCCAGGTCGGCAACGGCTGGGACAACTTCTACGTCTTCGACCGCCCGACGTCGTGATGCCGCTCTGCTGCCTCGCGTCACCGTAGACTGACCGCCGTGACCTCCCCGACCGTCTGCGTGGCAGAGCACCTGATCGTCAACGAGGCGGGGGAGCTTTGCATGGCCCCGTGGTCGGTGCCGCGCAACGTGGTCGATGAGGTCGCCAAGTCCAACGGCGACACCGCCAAGCTGCTGATGACGATCAACCTCGAACGCGCGCTGATGCTGGTCGACTGGTCGGGCAGCTGGCTCAACGACACGCCGGTCGACCACATGATCCGCATCCAGATCACCCGCCGTTACAAGCGGTGGATCACCAGCAACCCCAACGCGGTGCAGTTCCGCGATCGGTGGTCGACGGCGATCGACGCCGACCCGGCGGAGCCCGTCATCAGCGACACGCTCAACGGTCAGGTCGGCAGCGCCGGAGACTTGGGCTCCAATACCGTCGCAGAGCCCTTCCCTGGCAAGTTCTGGCACTGGTGGGGCACCTCTACCGCCGACGAGTGGATCGGGCCTGTGGAGCCCGGTCAGCGGCTCAACGCCGCCTACCGGGCCTACGTCTGGACCCCGCCGCCGTTCTCGAACAACGCCAACAAGAACTCCCCGGCCCATGAGGCGGAGGCGGGGTACGCCCGCATCGCGTTGCAGGCCTTCCCGCAGCCCAGCAAGAGGGTGATCGGATGACCGGCACCAGCCTCAAGCTGTGCACCAGCGAGTACATGCTGAGCAACGTCAACGGCATCGGCATGGCCCGGGGCTGGCTGCCGCGCGTGCTCAACGAACAGTTCCTCGAATCGACCAAGGACGGCGAGATCAAGCTCGCTCCCGACCCGGTCACGATGATCGACGGCGACCTGACTTGGTTCAACAACGGCAACGGCGACCAGGACGTGTTCGTGCTGGTGCATCGCGCGCCGCGCTCGATCATCGCGCAGAGCCCGTCCACGGTCGTCATCCATGACGCCTGGTCGCACCGCGTCGGCAAGACCCCCAGTGCTGACTTCCCCAGCGCGATCGCCGACAGCTTCGGCGGTCGGCTGCAGATCGACCGGCCCGAGGCCAGCGCCAATGACCTGCAGTTCTGCCGCTACTTTCTCGACAGCGACGACAGCCAGACATGGGTGCCGGTCGGCATCGTGCCCGAGGGACAGAGCCTTCACTTTCGGTACCGGGCGGCGGTGCAGACCCCGGGCACCTGGACCGCGCCCGGCCCCGACAGCGAGATCAACCCGCGCTGGGAGGCGTACGCGCGGTGGGCACGGCTGCAGGCGTTCGGCTGGCCGGTAGGAGCACAATGACCTTCCCTTGCGTCAACGAAGACCACTTCGAGGTACGGCCCGACGGCTCGCTGGCACCACAGCCGTGGATGCAGTGGCGGCATGTCCGCAGCATCGACGCGCCCTCCAAGAGCGCCAGCTATGGCGTCACCGGCGGCACCAACAAGAACGACCTGCTGCACAGCTTGCAGCTGTCGTGGACGAACAACACGCCGATCTCGCAGTGGTGCTACGGGCTGATCACCCGGGGCGGCGCACGGGTCAGCCTGCAGGCCCGCACGCGCGGCTACCTGCAGGTCGCCAGCGGCTACAAACTCGCCGTCGGTGACCCCGGCCCGCTGGAGGTCGCCAGCCGGTTCGGCTGCGGAGCCGACATGGGGCGCGGCGGCACGCTGGCGATCGGCACGACCTACGGGGTGATCGAGGAGCGCATGAACAGCGTGACGTTCCCGCTCGCGCCGGAGCGCGCAGGCTGGTCAAAGCTCGCGCCGGGGGCGACGCTCACCGGCAAGGTCGAGGTCCGCTTCATCACCGAGCTGTGGGAGACCAGCACCATCGACGGCGGCACCAGCGGCAGCGAATCGAGCTACGACTCCGGCGCGACACGCCTCGATCTGTTCGCGGTGCCAGTAATCTGAGGCTCATGCTTCGGAGATTGACCTATGGCGTTTGAGCCGCCACCTGGCTACATCGACTGTGAGAACGACGGCGAGCAGGCCCCACCCAACACTGGTCGGTTTCACGAGATCGAGGTGACCGACGTCGGCGTGATTCATGCCCGCCGACCTCTGCCCAACGCGATCCCGGCGCTGAGCAGCGCCGCCAACCCGAAGGTCAGCGACCGCTCCCGGGTCGGGCACCTCAACCTGTTCGTGCAGAACCACCTCAAGCCCGGCGAATACGAGGCTCTGCTGGCGCGGATGATGACCGAAGACGACATGCCGCCCGACGCGATGCTGCGCGTGTCCCGGGCCATAGCGACAGCAGGCACCGCCCGCCCTACCTAGCCGTCATCAACCTGGCGTTGATGGCGGCTCACAACTGGCGCACTCTGCGCGTCCGCTTCGCCGACAAAGGCATCGGCGACGTGATGGCGCTGCCGTCGATGCATGTCGTGCTCGACATGATGGAGCAGGTAGGACTGGAATCCGCGGTGCACGGCGCGACCAAAGAAGCCGAAGCCAAGTCCAAGATCAACAGCTTCTACAACCGCCTGTACGCGCCCGACCCGACGGCGAAGATCATCAACGGCGACGGCTGGCAGCCGACACCGGCAGGGTTCGAGGAGCACGAAATCGAAGCCAGCTTCGACGCCTTCATGTCTGCCGTCAACGGGAAAGGCGGCTGAGCCGTTACCCTGACCCCATGACCATCGCCAACGTCATGATGGACACCGCGCGGCCCGTCGGCGAGAAACTCGACTCCGAGATGCAGGCGGAGATCGAGGAGCTGGCACCCGGCATCCCGCCCGACGGCACCATCACCGAGGCCAAGCTCGGGCTGCACGCCGTCACCACCGACAAGATCGCCCCCGGCGCAGTCGGCAGCGCGCAGGTCGGCAACGGAGCTCTGGAAGCCGTCAACTACGCCCCTGACTCCGTCGACACCAACGCGATCGCGCCCGGCGCGGTGACCGCGACCGAAGCAGGCACCGGCGTGATGACTGCCCACGACGCCGCCGGTAACCCGATCACCCTCGATGCGATTCTGATCACCGCCGCCGCGTATGCCGCGTTGCCGGGCGGGCCGAATCCCAACAAGGCCTACCTGATCTACTGATGCCGATTCGACTCCCGCTGGCCGGGTCACCTCAAGTCACCGCAATCAAGGTCGGCGGCGTCGACATCTACCAGGTCAAGGT
>Ga0207644_10000204_pt1 | contig 41308 bp, 57 predicted proteins | sample KBSS73metaG_FD_184326 | JGI IMG/M metagenome (GOLD analysis project Ga0207644, IMG submission 184326) | Switchgrass rhizosphere microbial communities from Kellogg Biological Station, Michigan, USA - KBS S7-3 metaG (SPAdes) (version 2) | ecosystem: Host-associated > Plants > Roots > Rhizosphere... | reverse complement strand
GACCGCAACCCAAAAAGGCCAGTGGCAGTTGGACAATTCCGACCGCGTGCTGTTCGGTGCTTCGACTGCAAACCGTGTTGCGTCGGCGGTGGCGACCGACCATACGGCGTCATTGGTCAACGTCGATACAACTGCGGACAAATGCACCGGCGCCAATCTTTCCCTGCTCAAGCGGGTAGCGATGGGTGCCAATCCGCGCATTCGGCCGTATCGCACCAAGGACGGCTACGAGTATTACGTCGCGTTCGCCGGCCTCAACACGTTCCGCGATCTCAAGATTGATCTCGCGACCGTGAACAAGGACGCACGCCCGCGTGAGAACATGGGCACATACGGGGCACCCAATAACCCGCTATTCCAAGATGGCGATCAACTCTATGACGGCGTGATCGTGCGGCTGGTGCCTGAGATCAGCAACTTCGTCACGTCAACATGGACGACGCTGCTCACCGCGGGCGCGGCCTCGGCGCGCGTCGAGCCGGTGTTCCTCTGCGGCCAGCAAGCCGCGGTGATTGCCTACGGGCAGATGGCGAAGCCCACCTTCCGCAAGGAAGATGACTATGGCTTCATCACCGGCACCGGGATCGAGGCCGCCTATGGCGTGGGAAAAATGTTTGCCAAGGTGCCGAAGGCCGGCACTGCATTGAAGCAATGGGGCGTCGCGACTGGTTTTTTCGCTTCTGCTTCAGACTGATAGCGGAAATTACCGGCTTTTATAGCATCAATCAGGTGGCAGCACAACATGCTGCCACTTCTCCCGCCTGAGGATGAGACTGATCATGTACTGGGAAACGCCGAACTTCTTTCCGATCTCTTTCTGGGTCCATTCACCTATCTCATAGAGATCGAAGATGGCGGGGATGTCGGCTTCCGTGAGCTTGGCCGCACCGTTCTTGCTGCCGTGGCTTGGGTTGTTGGGGGCTGGGCGTTTTAAGACACGAAAAGAGTGCCGCATATTTTGGGATCGCGAGCAGACCTCAAGATTGCAGAGGCGATTGTCGGCCTTGTTTCCGTTCAGATGGTTGATCTCCATCCCTGCCGGGATGGGTCCGTTGAAGGCTTCCCAGACCAACCTATGGGCAGAGCGGTCTTTGCGGATGTCGTCCCGGCAGAGGTGATAGGTGACGTAGCCGTCATACTTCGGACGGGCAGCGAGCGGCTTTGGCGGACGCTTGGCCCATATGCCGACGTGGGCTGTGCGCTTGACCCGCCCCTGATCAGAAACGGCGTAGCAATCTTCGTAACCGAGGACCGGCTTCCATGTTTCTTTCATGGGGTGGTTTTAGCACGCCCCACTAGGAGATACAAATGCCTTCACTATTCGACGCGAATATCCCCGCCCGCGATATTGGGGCTTCGGTTATCCAAGTCGTCGCCGGTCGGGCCAACCCGATCGGCGGCGTTTCGGTCTACAGCGTCAAGATCGGAAGACTTCCGATGGGCGCGATCATCACGGCCGTTTCGACCAACGTGGAAACGGCCATCACCGGAAGCACGCCGGCATTCAGCATAGGCACGACGGTCGGCGGCGCCGAGATTGTCACGACCGTCGCGTTGACGGCGGGCAGCCTCAACACGGTGCCATTGGCTGCGCTGGTGATGCCGCTGGCGGCTGATACCGACGTTTACGCCAACATCACCGGCACCGCGACCGGTGACGCTTACGTCATGGTGCAGTTCTACAAGTTCGGGCCGACCTGACATGGCGCGGATCACTTGGCTCGGCGAGGCCGAATGCCTCTGGAACGAGATCACGTTCCCTCCCGGCGTGCCGGTTGAAATCGCCGATCCGTACATGATCGGCAAGGCGCGGAATAATCCGTTCTTCCGGCTCGATGAAGGCGTGGCAATAATGCCTGAGACATGGACAAACGATGATGTATTCGCCGATCCCAAGCCGATGTTGGAGACGTGGAAAGCGGAGCTAGGCTTGCCACCCGACTACCAACCGGAGCCGTTCCGAGTGCCCGATCCGCCCAAGCGTAAGCGCGGCCGGCCGCCGAAGGTGAGGCACAATGTCGATCAGTAATTATGGCGAGCTGAAATCCAAACTATCGCGCTATCTGTTCAATCAGCGGTTCCTCGCTGATTACGACGACTACACCACCATGTTCGAGGCCGACGCCAACTCGCGGCTGCGCGTGCTGCCGATGGAAACATCGGTCCTGCTCACCACCACATCAGGCGATGTGACGCTGCCAGCCGACTACATCACCTGGCGCACGGTGCGGCCGAAATTCGCCAACACTGCGCCGGTTAGGCCGATGTTTGCCCCACCGTTCGACGAAATCGACTATGTGCACCCGGCCTATCTGCCGCCGGTGGGCCGCGGCTTTACCCGGATGTTCAGCATCGAGGGCAACACCTTCAAGGTGCGGCCGGTGGACGATCGCGCCGACGCCTATGAATTCCACTACTACCAGAAAATCCCCTCCCTGGTCGGCAGCGACATCAACAGCAATTGGTTGCTGTCCGAGTATCCCAACGCCTATCTGTTCGGGCTGATGGTCGAGGCCGCCGGTCAAGGCCGCAATGCGGAAATGGCGCAACTCTACAAGGCGCGAAGGGATGAGGAATTCCAGCAAATCATCCAGCGCTATGCCCTGACCACCGGCGCCACCAGCTCGACCGTGCGGACGGCCACATATTTTTAGGAGGCCGCAATGCCGATGGTGTTCGACAAGGACGGACACGAACTAGCGGATGTTGCGATCTCGGAGCGGCAACTTGGCGTGCTCGAGCTCGGCGAGGAGGTGGTAGTGCTGTATCACACCCCGCAACTGCTGCGTTATGTACTGGGCGAGCAGAATGGATCATTCATGCTGCGCAAGATCGGGCAGCATATTGTTGCTGCCGACATCGACGGTTTTCGCAAATACGCCAGCCTGCAGCGCGCCATCCGGGCCGCACAGGAGCAGCACTGATGCCCGCGCAAAAACTGCCGGTGGAATTCGGCGAGTGGCGGCCCGACGTGGCGCTGCTCGATAGCAAGTTTGCCAGTGAAGTTGAAAACGTCTTCGCCGGCGTCAATTCCTATCTGCCGTTTCCATCGCTGCAGTCATTTAGCAACGCGGTGATCCCAGGCCTGCCCGGCGCATGCGGGCTGTACTCTGCGCGCACGCTGTCGGGCGAATGGAAAATCTACGCCGGCACGCGAACGAAGCTGTACACATGGAGTTTGGATACCTGGGTTGACGTAACCCGCACGGTCGGCGGCGACTATCATGTTCAGCCGAATGACCTGTGGATGTTCGAGCAAAGCGGCACACATCTGGTAGCGGTCAACGTCAACGACGATCCGCAAGTGATCGACATCAACAGTGGCACCAATTTCGACGCGTTGGCGGGCTCGCCGCCGCGCGCCACCAACGTCAAGCAGATCGGCGATTTTCTGTTTCTTTCCGGCCTGGCCGATGGCGGCCCGTACAACAGGCGCATCATCATCTGGTCGGCCATCAACGACATCACGGGATGGATCGTCGGCACCAATCTGTGCGACATGCAGGAGATGCCGGACGGAGGTCCGGTGCAGGGTGTCGCCGGCGGTGAGATCGGCTATGTCCTGCAGGATCGTGCGGTGCGGACACTTCAATTCCTGCCCGGTGACACCTCCCTTATATTCAGTTTCTCCCGCGTGCTGGACGATCGCGGCTGCGTCAGCAAATACGGCTACGACACCATCGGTAACGTGCTCTATTTCGTGTCGGAGGACGGTTTCTATTCCATGACCGGCCAGCAAGTGACGCCGATCGGCCAGGACAAGGTCAACGAGTGGTGGTTGGCAAATTCCGACCTCAGCCGACGCGGTGTGGTGCATTGCATTGCCGGCGTGAACAAGCCGCGAGTGGCATGGGTCTATCATTCGGGCGACGCCTCGCCCATGTACGACCGACAGATCATCTTCGATTGGTCGAATGCCCGCTGGGCACGCGCGACCGTATCGGCATGGGTATGGGCATTGCTGAGTTCGACGGGCATTGATCTGGATACCGATATCCCCGGTGATCCGCTCGATCCAGATCTGGATACCCCGCTGCGCCCGTCGCTCGACAGCTTCGGCTATATCGGCGGCCGGCCGCTGATTGGCGCCATCAATCCTGCCGGCCTGCTATCTGCGCTGACCGGCCCCAACCTGCCGGCGACAATGGAAACTGCCGAGGTGCATCTGTCGCCGGGTATGCGATCATTTGTCAGCGACGCCTATCCGCTTGACGATAGCCGCGATGACAACGTCGGCACGGTGGCTGCGGGCACCCGCGAGCGATTGCAAGATGTCTGGGTGTGGGAGCAGCCGGTGACGATCGAGATCACCGGTTCGGCGGCGCTGTATTCGTCATCGCGGTTGCATCGCTTTCGCCGGTTCATCCCCGGCGCCACGGTGTGGACGCACGCACAGGGCGTCGTGATCGAGGCGCAGCAGGACGGTTCTGTGGCATGACTGTTGTCGGGGAACCGCCGCCATTCCGCATCGCCTTTGACAACGCCCGCGATCCCTACACCGCACGCAACGCCCTCGGCGTCACGAGCTCGGGCGTAACGGCGGCCACCCCGCCGTTGTTGATTACCGGCGGTACGATATCGCTGGATACCGCCGCCGCTATTGCCGCGATCGCGCCGGCATGGACGGCGTACACGCCGACAATCAGTGCTCTCACGGGCACCCTTGCCGCCTTCAGCGCCAGCGGAAAATATCTGACGATCGGCAAGCAGACGAGCATCCAGATCGAAATCTTGATCACGACCAATGGCACAGCGGGCGTATTTCTTCTTGCATCACTACCGAATACTGCCACCGGCCTCGCAATCCTGGCGGGACGCGAAACAGCCATAGTTGGAAAAGCCCTGACGGGCACGGTTGGCAATATGAGCAACACCACCGTGTTGATCATCAATTACGACAACACCTATCCGGGCGGCGATGGCCATTCCCTTGTCCTGTCTGGCGTTTACGAGAACACCTGAGAGGAGCGAAGCTGATGCCCGGTGAAGATATCCAATCATGGAGCACGACGGCGGCTACCAATGCCACCGCCGACACCTCGATCAACTGGGCCGAAGGCCAGCCGCGCGCGAGCGTGAACAATTCTGCCCGCTCGATGATGGCGGCGCACGCCAAGAAACGCAATCTTGAGAACGGCTCGATCACCACCACCGGCAGCGCCAACGCGCAAGCCGTTGCCTCGGGCATTCCCTACACCACGGTGCCGACCGGGCTGTATGTGCGGCTCAAGATCGGGTTCACCAACACCGGTCCCACCACGCTCGACATGGACAGCATCGGTGCGGTTGCGATCAAAAACGCAGATGGCAGTGATATCATTGCCTATTCGCTGACGCTCGGCCGCTATGCCGAATTCATCTACAACGGCACCAACTGGATCTTGCTGACGCCGACCGTCTACGGTGCAGCGATCGACGCCCTGGCCTACAACGGCATGCAAGTGAATGGGGCCTGTGAAGTGGATCAGGCATTAGCCGGCAATGTGACAGCGGCAGGAAGCCAATACATTGCGGACAACTGGCAGAAAAACAGCACCGGCGCGGTTGGCCTGCTGGCAAGCCCGAGCAGTGTTTCGCCCGCGCCACCCGCCGGATTTCAAAAGTTCGTCCGGCTCTTTACGACAGCCAACGTCATTGGGTCACTTGCAGCTGGCGACAGCGGATATCTGCTGACCTCGATCGAGGGTTACAGGGTTGCCCGCTTGGGATGGGGGACGGCAAACGCGCAGCCGATCAGCATCGGCTTCTGGGTTCACTCCAACATTGTCGGGACAATGACAGTGGCAGTGTTGAACGCAGGCACGACCCGAAGTTATCGGACCGATGTTGTCATCAACACTGCGCTGACCTGGGAATACAAAACCGTTTCGGTTCCTGGCGATCTTGCTGGCACTTGGCAGGCAACCAATGCCGTCGGGCTGCACATCATATTTTGCTTCGGCGGCGGCTCGTCGTTCCAGGGTGCAGCAGGCACTTGGACCGCAAGCGGCGCCTTTGCCACCGCCGCCACCACAAACTTTTATTCCATCGGCAGCAATCAGCAATGCGTCACAGGAGTGGTCGTCGTTCCCGGCTTGCAACTGCCATCGGCGTCGATGTCGCCGCTGATCATGCGACCGCTCGATCAGGAGTTGGTCCTCTGCCAACGCTATTATGAAAAAAGCTATGACTATGCCGTTGCCCCGGGCACTGTCAGCGCTAATGGACAGTGGGAAATGTATACCCTGGCCGGTATCGGGAATTTCCAGGCGCCGGGGGCGCATTTTTCCGTGCAGAAGCGGGCGGTGCCAACGGTGGTGTCGTTCTCAGTGGCCAACGGGCAAGCGGGGACAGCCTTTGCCGTCACCGCCGCCGGCAACGTGACGGCGAATATTAGCAGCATTGGGGAAACCGGCTTTCTTATCTATTTCGGCGCAGTCGCCGCTGATTTGATCCGGTTTCAATGGATCGCGGATGCGAGGATATGATGGCTGATTATCAACTTACAGCTACCGACATTGTCGTCCGCACCGGCGACCAGGCCAACATCCCGAACGATCCGGTCAACCGTGATCGGCAGCAATATGACAAGTGGCTTGCGGCAGGCAATGTGCCCGATCCGTTTGTGCCACCGCCGCCGTTGCCACCGCAGCCATCGACGCAGGTGCTGTTCGATCACGAAAACCGCTTGCGCTCGATCGAGGGCGTGCCGCCGCTGTCGCTCGGCGATTTTCGCCAGCAGCGCGGGCTGTAGTTGCGCCTGATCCCGGTCCCAATCACCGACGAGGCGCTAAAGAATTTGGCGCCGTTGTGGTTGCCGTTCCTGCCACGTATTGCACAACGATCGCATGAAAGCGTCCCTGATTTGTTCGGCCAGATCGTGCGGCACGAAGTTCGCCTTGTACTGGTGATGGATGGCGACAAGGCGCGGGCGCTGGTCGGCGTTCGCGTCCATCAGATGAACGGCAAGAGTTGCGGTGACATCATCTGGACCGCCGGCTTTGGCCGCGAGCAATGGCAGATCCTATTGCCTGAATTCGAGCAGATGCTGCGCGATGCCGGTTGCGTCATGTGCCGGCCGATCTGTCGGCCCGGCTGGTCACGGCATCTCAAGCAGCATGGCTATCGACTGAAGCACATCATCATGGAGAAACCGCTATGAGCAGCGGCGGCCAGCAACCTGTCACACAGCAGACCAATCAGACCAGAGATCCATGGGGGCCGGCACAGCCGGCGCTACAGGAAGCGATTACTGGCGCCGAAAGCATGTATCGGAACAACGCCGGCTATGCGCCGTGGACCGGCGCGACGGTGTCGGGCCTTGATCCAACGCTGCAGGGCGGCCTTAGCCAGATGGCCAACCTATACAATCAGAATTTGGGCGGCTCGGCCGGCGTCAATGCGGCGCGCTCTCTCGGCACCCAGACGATCCAAGATCAAGGCTTCAGCCCGGAATTGCGCTCGCTCTACGAGCAGGCGCAGGGCGACCAGAACCCGTATTTGCAGAACATGATCAACACCAGCAACCGGCAGATCAGTGACAAGATCGGCTCAAGCATGAGCGGTGCTGGCCGCTACGGATCGGGCCAGCATACTGACGTGGCCGCGCGGGCAATGGCAGAGGCGGCTGATCCGATCTTGGGTCAAGACTACGCCCGTCGGCAGCAGCAGATGCAGCAGATCGCCAGCGGGGCGCAGCAAGCCGCAGGGCAGTGGGCGCAAATGATGCCGACGCTCGATCAGGCGCAGCTTGCACCGGCGCAGGGGCTGGCAAGTCTTGGCCAATTCAATCAGGAGCGGATGCAGAAACAACTCGACGATCAGATCAAACTCTACAATCAGGGGCAGGCGCGGGATTGGGAAAACCTGGCGCGCTACAATGCCATCGTCGGCGGCGTGGGCGGGTTGGGCGGAACTCAGTTCGGCTCGCAAACCACGCCGATTAATCAGCCGTCCACCCTGCAAAAACTGTTCGGCGGCGCCGCGGCCGGCGCCGGCATTGGCGGCTCGTTCGGCGGGCCGGCCGGGGCCGGCGTTGGTGCCGGCATTGGCGGCCTGCTCGGGATGCTCTAAATGCCGCGCGGTTCTTGGTACTCGCAGCTACCGCCGTTCGGGTGGTTTGACCCCGAGGACCGGCCCGGCTCGGCGGCCTATCAGGTCGGCGGCCGGTCCATCCCCGACAGCCAGCAGGGCATTGCGCTGCCGACGCGGCGCGGACTGGGCAAGTGGTTTCTGGTCACGCCGCCGGGACAAAATCAGCCGTTTCCGCTGCAGCAGACCGACACCGGCCCGGCGCCGTGGACCGGCCGCGGCGTGGATATCTCGGCCGCCGGCGCCCACCAGATGGGCTACAGCCCGAAGAATTTTCCCACCGATGCGAATTTCAAGGTCGAGCCGATCGACACGACCGGTCTGGGCCTAGCCGCCGGCTACATGGGCGGCGTTCCCGGCCAGAACGATACAGCGGTTGCCGAAGGGCCACCACAGCAGGGGCGAAAAATGCCGACGAGCCTCATGGATATGTTCCAGCCGCAGGACGCTGCGGGCCAGCCAACGGACTTGGGCGGTGCGCTGACCGGCCGGTCCAATTCGCTGATCGGGCTTGGGCTGGGGCTGCTGTCGCCATCCAATCCGCTGCGCGGCGAGAGCACTTGGGGCAATGCCCTGCAGGGCTACATGGGCGGCGCCGGGCTTGACGCCAAGCAGGCAACATCAAAGGCGGCGTTGGCACACCAGAGCAGGCAGGAGGCGTTCCAGCGTTCCCAGGCAGCGCAGGCGCAATCCAACTTTGAGCGAGAGTTTGCCCTGAAGGGTGCCGGTACTTACACCAAAATTGGAGAAGACCCCGTAACAGGTCAGCCACAGTACGGATTTGTAAACCCTAGAACAGAGCAAGTAACACCTTATAAACCGCCAACTGAGCAAAGCCCTGATGCGGCAATTTCGGGACGGGAGGCAACGGTCGATGCAATCCTGCAAGGCCGCATGGCGCCGCCGACGAGTTTCGCGGCCTCCAAGCCGTACTGGCAGGGAATTTTAGCCCAGGCGGCTACGAAGGAACCCGGATTTGATCTGACACAATGGGGAGCGCGGTACGGGACTGCAAAGGATTTTGCATCCGGTCAAGCGCGCAAGAACGTCACTTCGCTTGACACCGTGACGGGCCATCTTGAAACTTTGATGGATAAAGCGAAGGCGCTCGACAATTACAGCTTCCCATCCGTCAATGAAGCAAAAAATTATATAGGAGTTCAAACCGGCAAGCCGCAGGTAACAGAATTCAATCTGGCACGAAATGCGGTTGCGGACGAACTTGCTAAGGTGTTTCGCTCATCGGGTATGTCTGAGAGTGAAATCAGACGATGGCAGGTTGAACTTAGTGCCTCTGCCTCCCCACAGCAGATGCAGGGCTCTATTAGAACCGCCATTGATTTGCTGGACAGCCGACGCGATGCGTTGAAACAGCAATATCGAAGCACCATGGGGCGGGACCCCCCGGAATTCCTATCCGAGAAGGGTCAAAAGGCTCTCGATCGGGTTCGCAACTGGTCGGATACCGGCAAGGATCAACCGAAGGCCGCCGCCCAAGGTGACGGGCTCGATGAGGCACGGCAGGCCATCAAAAATGGCGCTCCCCGCGATGCCGTGATCAAGCGATTGCGCGAAAACAAAATCGATCCATCTGGATTGTAAACTCATGCCCGGCATGTTCGACGACCTGATCCCCGCCGCCCCCAAGGCCGGGGGTGGGGAAGGCATGTTCGACGACCTGATCCCCAAGGCTACAAAACCCTCCGACGACGACGTGTCCGCCGGTATGGTTTTGCGCGGCATCCCGGTGCTCGGGGCCTACATCCCGCAGGCCGAAGCGGCCCTCAAAGCCGCTGCGCAACCACTTAGCGGTGCTGGCGAGCCGGGGGCGTCATGGTCAGAACGCTATGCCGCCAATCTCCCGAAACGGGAGGCCCGTTATGCCGAGGTTGAAAAGGACCAGCCGATTGCTTCGGCTGCGGCGCAGATGCTTGGCGGTACGCTGGCCACGGCCCCGCTAGGGGCGACGGCGTTGGGTGCCAAGCTATTAGGGGCGGCTCCCATAACGGCTACCACGCTGGGCGGCAAGGCGCTGCAGCTTGGCGGTAACGTAGCTCGCGGGGCGGCCTCCGGGGCCGGTATTAGCGCCGCTGATGCGGCGGCTAGGGGGGAGGACGTAGGCACTTCCGCAGGCATTGGCGGGGCCGTGGGTGGGGCTCTCCCGGTGATCGGATCGGCGGTCGGCCGTATTGGGAAGACTGCGCGGTCTTATCTTGGTTCGCCCAATGCCGAGGAATTGGGAACGGCGGTTGATGCCGGGTACACCGCATTGCGCGGGTCGGGCCTCGAAATAAAGCCGCAGGCCATGCAAAGCGCCATCAACCAGATCCGGGTGGATCAGCAAATTCACCCCACATCGGCACCAATCACGACAAAATTGCTAGAGGACGCGGCCACCAAGGGCATCATGTCGCCGATGACCGGGGCAAAGGCCGGCGTAAAGTTTGATGACATCGACGCTTTACGCAAGCAACTCGGGGGGGTTGCGCGCAACTATACCAACCCTACGGAGCAGTTGGCGGCGCGCGATGCCATGCGCGGCCTTGATGATTATCTGGCCAAGATATCGCCCGCGGATGTTTTGAGCGGCGATGCCCAGCAGGTTGCCAAATTGGCGGCCGAGACACGCGGCAATGCGGCGACGGAATTCCGCTTGCGGGCGATCGATGCGATACGCGAGCGCGCCGAGAACGCGGCCAGCGCGGCCAACTCCGGTATGAATGTTGAAAACGCCTATCGGCGAGAACTGAAAAACTTCATCCGCCCCAACAACAAGGGCATTTCTCCGGCGAAGAAAGAAGGCTTCACCCCGGAGGAAATCAACCGCATGCGGGTTGCCACCCGCAGCACGTCATTTCCCAACATGCTGCGTTTGGTTGGCAATGCGCTCGGCGGCGGTCATGGATTGATGGCCGGGGCCGGCCTTATGGCGGCCTTTCAGACCGGGGATCCGCGCTATGCGGCGGCTGTTGGCGCCGGCTACGGGGCGCGGCGCATGTCCAATGCCATGATGCGCAACCGCGCCGAAATGCTCTCGCGCATGACTGCGGCTCGCTCGCCGCTGGCAACCCAGATGGGCGTTGGCGGCCCTGGCGGCCCCTTGCTGGATCTAGCACCGACGCAAGCCGGATTGCTGAGTTTGGCGGCCCAGCAGGGAACGCCAACACCGACCGCGGTTCCGCAATTCGCCGGCCCGCAACTGCCGTTCCGCCAAGGCGAGCAGATGGACAATCTGATGGCCAGCATCAACGGGCCGCAGGGCTACCCGAATTTCAACTGGGTCAATCCGGCCGGGGTGGATGCGTTTCTGGCGTCCGGCCCCATGAGCACGAACATCGAGGACCGCCGGGATGAGCTCGGCGGCTTCGACGCCGCTGCCGCGCGAATGCGACGGCAAGGGAGGCGACCATGATCGGCACCATTATCTCAATTATCATCACGTTGATTGTCGTCGGTGTCATCTACTGGGCCATCACCCAGCTCCTGCCGTTGATCCCGTTGCCGGAACCGTTCGCCAGGATCGTCCACGTCTTATTGGTGGTGTTGCTGGTCATCGTCGTGCTGTGGGTTATTCTGACACTGCTCGGTGCCGTCGGCGGCGTTCATGTGCCGATCTGGCGATGAACCAAGAGCGGTTTGTCGGCATCGTCGTCGGCTTCACCACCGTCGCCATAACCTTGCTTGTGCTCGGGCAGTTCGAGCGCGAGGCCGAGGGCAAGGTGACCTACGACTGCACTGACCCCACCGAGCGCGAGCGCGTGCGCGAGATCGCGCTCAAGGGCATCGATGACGGTCTGCAAAGCGCGTTGTCCCACCTGTTCGACATCTGGCAGAAAGACCCCAACACGCAGCAGCCACAGCGGGCGCAAGTGGGGACGACCAACGCCATCAACGCCCACAACCGCGCGCGCAAGTTCGCGCTCGCATGGTCCCCTCCCACCTGTCCACCGGAGCAATGACATGCCGCTGACCATTCTGCCGTTATTCATTCAGGCCGGCCAATCGCTCGGTGATCCGGTCGATTGCAGTGCTGGGCCAATCGTGAAACTCACCATGCCAGGTAACTTCGTCGGCGATACCATCAGTTTCGCCACGTCGTCAGACGGAATTATGTTTAATGACGCATTCGACGAACACGGACATGAGATCGTTTATACCGTGATCGCCGGAACCGGCATCCTTGGTATGAGATTGACCACCGGCTTTGTCAAAATTCGGAGCGGCACGCGCGAGCGGCCGGTAGTACAGCCCGAGCTTCGGGAGTTTGCGGTGGCGCTGGACGTGCTCACGACCACGCCGCCGGCCAGCAATGAATTGCGGATCAGGCTGGGGACGTTGGCTACTTGACGAATTTGCCGTTGGCATTTCGCTTTAGCGGGCGTCTGTTTTTATTTTGCTCGCTTGGTGTAGCCCAGCGACAATTCTCGGGATCATAGGGCCCGTCATTATTAATTCGGTCAATCGAATGACCGGGAGGACAGCGGCCCATGTCAGCAAGGAAATGCTCGTAGCTGTTCCATCGTTCGCAGACCGTGATGCCTCGACCGCCGTATTTGACAAAGTCTTTGTTTGTGGGATTGCGACAGCGTTCCTTAAGCCCGTTCCACGCTCGATATTCACGCGATGGTTGATTGTTGACAGATCCGCATAGGCTTTCACCGTGCGTTCGATTTGCTTTCCCCCATTGTCTAACGCGTTCAAGTTTAAGACAGCCACACGATTTTGTATTGCCTCGACGTAGATCATTGGCTCCAATCGTAATCTCATTTCCACAATCGCAACGGCAACGCCACAGCGGCCGCCCGTTCTTGCGTCCAGTCATTCGCAAGACGGTAAGTCGTTCGTAACGATGTCCTGTGATATCAATGAACGCGGGCATAGCGACCTCCTTACAGGTTGCCTGTCAAGTGGCGGCCGGACGTTCCTGCGTCTGGCCGCTGCGCATTCTAGCCGAGAGGATGTCATGCTCAAAGTTGTGATCTCGTCCGGGCACGGAAAATATATCCGCGGAGCTTCCGGCTATATCGATGAGGTGGACGAGGCCCGCAAGGTGGTGGAAACCGTGGCGGATGAGCTACGCGAGGTGGGCGTCGAGGTGACGACCTACCATGACGACGTGAGCGACAGCCAATCGGAAAATCTTGACCGGATTGTTGATTTCCATAATTCTAAGACCCGGGATTTAGATATTTCCGTCCACTTCAATGCCTACCAGACCACCCAGAAACCGATGGGCTGTGAAGTGCTTTACGTCTCGTCAACCGGCATGGAAATCGCCGACGAGGTGGTCGATCGGATTTGCGATGCCTCTGGGCTTATCAATCGAGGCCCGAAAAAAAGGACGGATTTGGCGTTTCTCAATGGCACCGAAGAACCGGCGATCCTGATCGAGACGTGCTTCGTGGACAGTAAGGCCGACGTGGAAATCTACGAACAGAATTACGACCTGATCTGTGGCGCGATTGCCGACGCGATTTCTGGGGAAGATCACGGCGAGCCAATCCCACCGGAGCCGCCCGAGCCGCCGAGCTCGGTGCTGTTCGCCGCTGCGGGTACGTGCTCGACCTTTGGGGGGCCCCAGGACCAGGGTGTGTCGGCGTCAGAGGGCTTGGCCTTCATCTACGATTACGACGAGGCGCCCTATCTGTTCCTGCCGTATCAGCCATCGGGCACCACGGGGCTCGCCCGGAGATTAGACCCGAGCACATTTTATATCGCGTGCCGTTGGTCGTATGACACGACAAGCAAGCTGATGTTACGCGACAGCATGCAGATGGCGCTGGTCACCAACCCGGACACCGGCGCGCAACGATTGGCTCACCCCGCCGATTGGGGGCCCCATGGTGATACAAATCGCATCTGTGACCTCTCCCCGGCCCTTGCTGAAAGCCTTGGCGTAATCACTGACGACGAAGTGGAGGTCATGTATCCCTACCTCCCTGCCACACCCACCAGCTAACCAGCGCCGCTCCCAGCAGAGCCAGCACCAGCACGGCGACCGCAGTCACCAGCACGACCACGTCGCCGTTCATCGCAGCGGCGCCTGGCAGCCGGCGAGGACGATCGCCAGCACTGTCCCGCAGGCGATGCAGAACAGTATCCAGCCGAAGGGCGCGACCCAGTTCGGGATCATTTCCGTTCCCAAAAGCCGCGGCCCGGCGCCGAGTTGCGGCAAGACGCCGAGCCGCTGACAGCCGCCTGGAAGGTGAACCCGGCGACTGTGTTCGTTGTCAGGCTGCCGCTACGTCGGCCATCTTGTTTTTGCGCCTGCGGGTCAGCAGACCAATTCCTGCAAGACCAGCACCAAACAATGCGATGGCTGGCGGGATTGGCACTGCTGCCAGTGGTACGAGGTAGAAACTTTCCGCGCCATCGCTGGCGTTGTTCCAGGCGGCCCGGAAGATCAGCCGATCGCCCAGATAGGGCGCGAGGTTGAAGCCGGTGATCAGGTAGTCGCCCTTGCCATTGCCGTTGTTGATATCCGGGAGGTTAAGCGAGCCGGTGAAGTCGAAGATCACCCTGTCGCCCACTGGCAAGTCCAGATCGATAAGCTGAAACGCAGTCAGCGTTTCACCGCCATTGGCAGTGTTCACGTCGATCACTACACCGAATGAAAGGCCGATATTGGTCAGGCCCGCTATGAGTGCTCCGGTGTAGGGGATCGCATCGACCTCATCGTTGTTGGCGAGAGCGCCACCGCCGATGATGTTGGTGCTGAACATATTGAAGCTCGTCAGGTTGCCCTGCGAGACGAAGTTGTTGTAGCCGAAGTTATTTGGCTGTGCCGATGCGTTGGTGCCGCAGATGATGCAGGGATTGCTCAACGACTGTGGCACTGTCAGACCGGCAGGAAGTGCCGTGATGGTTAGATTGTTGAGTACTGCTGCGCTGGCTGGTGCAACAAGAGCCGTTCCCGCCAGCAGGACGGCAGCTAGTAGTAGTTTCTTCATCGTGATATCTCCGGGAGGTGCTGCGGAAGTGCAGCGCACCAAGCCGCCCATCCCTAGGCGCGCTGCGCTGAACTACTTGGGCCAGTGGAAGCATGGGCTGGGACATGGGCTGGTTTCAAAAACGGCCATTTTTTCAATGTTTTCTAAGCATGAGGGCGGAACACGGTTCCGCCGGAGTGGTGCCGCTGCTTGCCGCTGTCTGCCGCTGGTTATGCATTATTTCTAGCTCCATCAACGGGTTGCCTTTTCCGCTTGCCGCCCTCTGCCGCTGGCTTCCGCCCAGGACGGCGACTTGAAGTATGGGCTGGAGTATGGGCTGGGGTGTAAGCATTGCTTACTCTTACATCTCTGTGGCTTCGTGTTTCGCGAAGCCACCTCTCGGCCTCTTCTTTCGCTACATATGTGCGCCGGCCTACCTTGAATGCCGCCAGCTCGCCGCGCCTGACCAGGTCTTCAAACTTGTCGCGGGAGTGCTGCATCATCGCGCAGAACTGATCTACGGTATAGACGACGGCCAGGGGATTGGGTGGGGCGATCATCGGGACAATCCGGCTATATAGGCGCGCAGTTCACTCTCTCCCCTGAACCATTCCCCGTGAGATTTTAGGTGTCTGAATTTCTGATGAAACTCCCTCTCTAGTCGCCTGTTAGCGACGATGCTGTGTAAGAGACGGAGTTTAAACGGGGATGCGGTTTGCAACTTAATCATCCGATCTTCCGGGTCTTTCGAAAACCCGATCTTGATGAAGAACCCGTCATCAATGAAATAGACTAGCCCGTCCATAACCTCCGCCGGTTTTGGCGCTGGTGCTGGCTTTGGCAGAGCCAACAGTGCTTCCACATCCTCTCGTTTAATCAACGAGCATGATCTGATTTTGTAAATTGCGATTTCTCCCCGCTGTGCACGCCGATATAGCGTCGCGGGGGAGATGCCCAGCATAGCGCAGACCTCGGGGACGCGGTAGGCGAGACGGTCGGTCATGTAGGCCTCATATTACGACGCCGCCCCATTCAAAGTGGAGCAATGGACGGGGCGGCGCCTTCCGCCGGTCAGTTGAGGTGTGACCGCCGGCGAAACTCATGGCTTTGGCTCCAGGGCGCGGCGGGTCATGGCGCGGTAGCAGTCCGCAAAGGACCACTCGCCCGTGATGTGTTCGCGATTGTATTGCTCGGCCGCGTCCAGCATTTCCGGCGTGGGCTCGCGCAAGAGCGCCCGCAGCCGCTCGAACTCCTCGACACGCTCAGTTCTGGCCGCGTTCCACTGTATTGTCAGACGGTCAAGCTCTGCGCTGTCTTTGCGCAGCCGCTCGATCTCGTCGGCGGCCTGTGCAATCAATTCCTTGTCGCGGTCAAGGTTGCTCTTGATTTTCGCCACGTAGCGCAGCCGCTCGACGATGTCGTCGGTCATGGCTTTGGCTCCAGGGCGCGGTCTAACACGCTCCATAGTTGGGCAAGTACAGCGCCTCCGGTAAGCCCTTTACTAAGTGTTTGGGCCTCTTGCAGCGCAGCTCGCAGTCGCTCGTTGTCGGCGTCGCGTTCCCGCAATCTGCGTGCAAACCGCTGTCGCTCCTCGTCGATCAACGTGACCTCCATGTGCGGATGCTGCCGCTCTTGGATAGGCCGAATTCCTTCTTGGTGATGCGGTTGCTTTTCGCGATCAGTTTTATGTCCTGCTTGGTTTTAAGGGCATGATGTGGTGCACACAAAACCGCGATGTTGCTTAACCCTACGTCACCGTCACAGAACGCGGCCGGGTTGACGTGATCGAACTCATATTCCCCCGCGACTTTCTTGAACATATAGCCGCAGCCGGGATACTCGCAGCGCCCACCGCAGCGGCGAAGCGCAGCTAGTTTGGTGGCGAGGGTGAATTCAACTCGCGGCATCTTCGGTCACCGGATCGTCTTGGAATACGACACCGTTCTCGGTGCCCCACGCAAGCATGCATTCGATCAGTTCAGCCATCTGTCCTTTCGATAGTCGCGAGGACGCCAAGCTTGCCGGAAACCACGATGTGCCATCGAGCGACGGCAGCACCTCGACCGGGTGGCCAAGCGACTGCATGAAGATCGATTTCCACTGATCCGCGTTCCAGCGTTGTCCGCGCAGTTCACCGCTGGCTGCGATCTCGGTGAGCATCGCCCACATTTTGGCGTTCTGCTCAAGTGTGCGCCGGGGTTTGTGAAATTCAACGATGGTGCCATCCGGCGCCTTTCTAACCGTATTTATTACCCGGTTACGGATGTTGTAATTGCACAGAATGGCGACTGCGCGGCTCATGCTGCCTCCTGCATGTATCGCTTGCGCAGCAGATCAACGGTGGCGTCGAGATCGATGAGGAATTGCACGACCTCCTGCTCGAGCTCGGCGATGCGCTTGTCATCGCGCGGCACGCGGGCGATGTGAAGTTGCATTTCTTCCGGCGCGTCGCGGTGATAGCTGACGAAGTCACACCACTGCCGGCCGGTGCAGGCCATCTGGAACATCATTTGATCCATGTAACCGGGATCGATCTTGGCGCCGAGCCACCTGTCGAGGTGGGCGCTGTCTTGGGGGCACTTGATCTCGCAGAGGCCCTCCACACCGACTAACCCATCAGGCGAGGCGCCGGCCATGTCGATCGTGGGGTGAGTAATGAAGCCCACTTCCTCGATCTCTACACCCTGCTTGAGCGCATAGGTGAAGCGGGCCTCGGGTTCGCATTCGGTGCCATAAGCCATGGCAGCGGATTGATAGGTTGCCTTGGGCTTGCCGGTAAGGCGTTCCCAGACCAGCGCACTGAGATAATTTTTCCGGCCTGACGTGTAGCCTCCAGAGCGGGTGACAGCGACGATGTCGTGGACGCGGCTGGCTGTGACCTTGCCACAACGGGCCTGCAGCCATTCGGGGCTACCCTGCTGCATTGTCCACCTTCGGCAGTTTCTTGACGTGGGCCAACGCGACCGCATAACGCTCCGGGGCAAGCTCGGCGATAGCCGGTATCTTGGCGGCGAAGTTGCAGAACCACTCGACGGTGCGACCGCTTTCCGTGATGGCCCTGGTCAGCTCGGCCACTTGATCGTCGGTGAGTTTGTCCGCGGTGGCGCCGATGCCGTCGTCATCATCGTCGGTGGCCGACAGGCCGAGTGCCGCTTTCAATGCGTAGCGTTCCAGATAGGTGACCGTGGAGCCGATCTGCTGGATCGGGTTCTTGCTGCCCGATGTGTCGGCTGGACCCGGCAAGCTGTTCTCCTCGCGGTAGCCGCCCTTCGACAGAATGCAGGTCACGATGATCTGCTTGTCAGCGACAGTCGTTCGGAACCGATAGCTGATGCCGTACTTGCTCAGGATCGGGAGAATGGTGCGCTCGATCTCGGCAAGGTCTTCGTGGTTGTAGGCGGCCTTGCCGGCGCCGTAGCTGACGGTCTTGTTGCGCTTGATCGGTGGTATCTCCGCGCGTGCCGCGGCGATGGCTTCATCGAATGCCTTGCTGGCTTGGTTGTGCTCCCAGCGTTCTTGCAGAGCAAGCAAGCGTTCGAGGATTTCCGGCGCGGCGCCGCTCATCATGGCGCGGTTGAGCATTTCCATCGGCGTTGCCGCATTGACCGGCATGGAGATTTTCTGCACTTCGAAGGTCATGTAAGCACCGCGCACAGCATGAAGACGGAGGCCATGAACAAGGCCAAGGCGACGATGGCGAGGGCGTCGGATGCGTAGGCGGTCATCAGTACCCCCCCATCTGTTCGTTGAAGCCGTCGCTGTCCCCATCCCATTCCACCGTGCATTCCTTGCATTCCCAGGTTTCGTGTCCGAGGGGAGTGCTGATCAGGTTGAGCGGCTTTTGCTTACCGCAGCAGTCGCACTCGCCAATGCGCTCGCGGTCCAACGGCATCGCCATTCCGAATTCGGCGATCTCCAACCGGAGTTGCAGGCGGCGGAAGTGTTGTTTGGGGGTCACGACTTCACCTCGTTGTGCGGGTGGAATTCGTGAGCGACGACGCCATCGCGGATGTTGGTCGAGAGCACGCCGCCGTCGATCTTGCTGGCCACGCCGTTCTCGTCCGCAACCCAACACCAATTCCAAGCGCGGGCCTGACGGCGGTGAATTTCCTTGTTGTGGGCCTTCACCATGGTGAGGTAGTGCGCGGGCATCAGCGGCTGGCGAATTTCGCGGGCGTAGGGGATGAAAAGTTCTGCGTAGGTCACTGTCGTTCTCCATTGCTCCAATGCAACGGAGACTACTCCACACCGTGTGGGGTTGTCAAGCCATACATCAGCCGGGCGAAGAGAATAATTGCAACCGGTCGTCCCCAACGTCCCGTAACATTTTGTGACAGCGACGCGGCAGCGCGCCGCCTTACACAAAAATGACATGTGGGTTAGCGTTGGGCCGCCGGCCCACGTTCAACCACGGCACTGAAAGGGGATCGCTCGATGGGACAGGCAATGCCAGAAGACTATGACGCGCCGACGGCCGCAGATGACGCCAACCTGGCCATGCAACTGGTGCTCCAGTTGCCCCACGACGCGCGCAGATCACATGCCGTGATCTCGAACATGCGCCGATTGATCGAATGGAAATACGACGAGGAAGCGCCTCCGCCCGGGGTTCATTTCCTGCGGGATTTCAGGCGCCTGGTCAGCGATTGAGGCTCATTGGCGCTTTCCAGGATGATCCGCTGGATTTTCTCGCGCAATTCCGGGGGCAGGTTGACCATCTGCCCCTGGTAGACCCAGTCGAGTGATACGCCCAGGGTGCGGGACAGCGCGAGCGCGTGATCGATCGAGATCCGCCGGTTGCCGGCCTCATAGTTCCCCCACGCCTGCCCGCTGCTGATTGCTCCCACCAGCCGCCCCATCATGACCTGGGTCAGCCCCAGCGCCCGGCGCGTGAGCTCGAGCCGGCGGCCAATCTCGGCAATAGATGTAGGGTCTGACGGCATGCGGACCATGACCCCTTGTGTCTCCCAACACAGAGACGGGTGTCAACTACCTCCTGATTGGCATCGGCCCCCGCCCGGTTGAGTGTTGACAACTCTTCGAATTGTGGGGTATGCCATAGCATGCCCGACGAAATTCGCAAACGATTTGCCGCGATGGCCATCGACAAGCTCGGGGGGTCCACCGAGGTTGCGCACCTGCTCGGCCTTGACGAGCGGGTGGTCAGCAACTGGAAACGCCGCGGCCTCCCCCCTCATACCCATCATGCGTTGCCGCCACTGCTGCGCGAACTCAGGATCGATGCGCCCCCGGACATGTTCGGCCAGCTCATGATCCTGCGCACGCGCGTGGCGCGCCCGCCGCGCCCCAAGCCAACCAACGGCAATGTTCCGGCGCGCAGGCGCCGGTCATGAGGACTAAATCCGGGCTGCACCCCTACGAGGTCGGCAAATTCTTCGTTTTGAGGGGATGCGGCAAGCAGTGGCCGCTGAAAAACGTCGCCCAGGTCAGCGGTTGGACCGTGACCCGCATGCTCGCGCACATGTTCGACAAGCGGGTGACCGACGTCGCCAAGGAAATCATCGACTTGCAGAAAACATTGGAGGACGGGGATGAACACCAACGGCAACGGCACCAACCCGACGACGAAGGACAGCCAGGCGATCGAGCGGCTACAGGCGGTCGCTGAAGCGGCCACGGCCGCAAGCTCGGTCGAGGATTTTCTGAGCCGAGCGGAGGCCGCTTTGCAATTGCTGGAAGTCATCGGCCGCGAGCTCGGCAGTGCCGGCGGCGCGGATGAGCGCGAGATCCTCGCCTTTGCCGAGGGTCAGCGCAGCGACCTGCATGCGTTCGTGCGCAAGCTGCTGGGTCGCCACCGCCGCCGGGTCGGCGACCTCGAGCGGATACTCGGCAAGATCGACGGATGAGGGAGGGGCGTCATGGCACAGCTTCAGATTGTTCAGAACGTCAACCGCTCGATGGAGTGCTCGTCCTGCGGTGCCGCTGGTATCGCGGCCTGCGACTGCGGTGCGCCTTACATGCCGGCGGCTGAACGGGCGGCTAAGGCCATTGCCGACAGCCCAAGGAAATCAGATCGCGCGATTGCAGCCGAAATCGGCGTATCGCACCCGACCGTTGCAAGAGCACGGAGGGAAACAACTGGAAACAACTTTCCAGTTGATACCCGCGTCGGTCTCGACGGCAAGGTCCGCCAGATGCCCAAGCGTAAACCCAAACTCGACGAAGTCATGCCAACCGACGAGGAAGCCGAAGAAAGCTTCCAGGCCGATCTCTACGACCAGGCGTGCTGGCTCCTGGAACAAATGGCCAGTTCAACACGGCGAAAGTTCTTCGCCCATCTCAGGAGAAAGCATCATGACGACTACGTCCAAAAATAAAGCGCCAAAGCCAGGCGCGGCCGGCTTCGCGTTACGTATCTCTCCAACGCGAAAGCACCTCGACAAGGCCATCGAGGCGGACGGCTTCTGCGATCCGAGGAACTGCTGGCATCGGATGGCCATCTTCCACGTCATGAGCGAAATCGATCCGGGCGAAAATCACCACATCGGGGTGGATGCCGGCCACGTCAGAGTGAATTACCAAGGCTGGCGATACATCGCCGACAGTCCGCGTCACGTGAAACATTCCCTGATGCTGTTCGACAGGAAGCGGTACGACGACGTTCGCATCCGCGCCTACACCCTGCGGTTCCGCCGCACCACTAGGATCGTCGCTATCCCGCGCGAGCGCCAGGATCAGATCAACGAGGCCCGCAAGGAGCGCGTCGCAGCGGGTATTCCCGACCGCCGCAATTATCCCAACCTGCGCAAGCGCGTCGAAGGCTTCTCCGGGATCGTGTGATCCGATGACCTCCAGCGTCCGCCCCGTCTTCAAGCTGACGCTGGAGGCCCGGCCCGGCACCGACCCCATCCGGGCGCTGCGCTCGCTGCTCAAGATCGCCGGCCGGCAGTTCCACCTGCGTTGCGTCGATGCGCACGAAATCCAACCTCAACCCGAGCGGACACGGGAACATGAACATCTTGGACGAACTCGTAGCGAAGGGCGTTTCCGGCGAGGTGATCGTGAGGGTCGCAAAGCTCATTGCTGACGCCGAGCAAACAGAGCGTATTCGATCCGCTGCCCGTGAGCGCATGAGGGCTGTTCGCGAACGTTCGCGAACGTTACCGAATGTTCAGAACAGTTCAGAACACGATGCGGCTTTCTTAAGTAAGGAAGGTAAGAACTCTACCAAGGAAGAAATTAAGAAAGAAACTAAGAAAGAAAGCCGCCAAAAAGCAAAAACAGCACTCGCGCCCGATTGGCAACCTGTCGGACCCCAACGTGATCCGATCGAAGCGGAGGAATTCCGCGATCACGCCCGGGCTAAAGGCTACCGTTATTCCGATTGGAATGCGGCCTACCGCAATTATCAGCGGTCACCCTACAACCCACGCAACAAAAACGGCGCCCCGCAACCCGCTGCGGATTTGGCGGCAGGACAAGCTGAATGGGAACGCTATCGCCAAGAGCAGATCAGGGAACAACTCAATGGCAAAAAACACGAGGCGGGAATTCGGCAAAATACCGGAGTGGGCCAAGCACGGGCCTCCGACCAAAGCGAATTACGACCTGAGGGCGGAAGAACACATGGCAAAGCGGTCGAGTGCCGGCAGGTCGTTGACGCCATTTCTTCGGTTGCCCGGCACCTACGGAACTGACGACGAAGATATTCCAACCGCCGATCACGACGGCTGGGTTGAATATTGGATTTGGCTGAGCGGCGGCTATGGCTTCCCGCGTCAGGTCGCAATGTTCTTCGAAGGCCGAATGAAGGCGTTGAATGTCCCTGAAATCACGCCGGAAGAATTCGATTTTAATTTCCAGCGTGATCCTAATTTCCAGGCACGCATCGCCAACATCGGAGAGCGAATTACCCGTGAGCGGTTGGCCAGCTATCCGAAGCAACCCGTTGAAATTTGCAACCTGTTCGTACCGCGCGGCACTCCTGGCTTCGATAAAATGTGCGAACTGGCGAATGCTGGCACGCTCGGAGCCTGGGCCGCGCCGCTGTATGCGAAATTCGGCCGGCAATTAAATCCCGACGATTATTACCGCTGGGACGAAGTCCGCAACGGCATTCACGTCAACCTGAAGGATTATCTCGCCCACATCAGGCCAACCCCATGAGCAATATCCCCCGCGCCCGCGCTCAACACGGTTGTCCCACACATGGTTGAGAACCGAAGCAATATCGCATGGTATTTGCCGCGGGCTTACGCAGCTAAGTTGTTGCCAATATTCGCAGATATCGACGAATGGTACTATAAACAAGCACAATCCGAGGCGAACGCCGATGCAGCCGACAGTCACGATCCCACGCGCCCAGCTCGAACAGATGATCGTGCGGCTGGAGCGGATCGAGTGGGCGCTGCTGCAGTACCAGCGGGCATTCACGGCAATGATGGGTAACAGCGATGGCATCGAAGCGGCGCAAGGGCAGGCCACGCAAGACCGGCCCGCGGCACAAAAACGGCCACCTTCGCAGGAGCGCAGCTGATCCATTGGACAGCCCGCGCTCGATCGCGGCGCGCATGCCGCATCGCCGCGGCTTGGGCGAGCAGGCACTCGCCCCTGCGGCCGAGAACGAGCTTGGCCGGATGGGGCTGCGTGGCGAGCTCAGCGAGCCCGAGGTGACGGCCGGCGAGATCTATGCCCGCATGTGGCGGGGGTATGTGTCCACGCTATCGGCCCCCAGAGCCCCTGGCGTGGCCCAGGGTGCGATTTCAGCCTGCATGGGCTGTCCGAGTCCCCTCGACCGCAAATGGTGCCTCTGTGACCTCCGTAGGCGGATTTACGCGGAGGCTGCTTCCGTTCTCGTCCAAACCGGCAGTGGAGTATCGCCGACGGTACATGCAGTGGTCATTTTGGACCGACAGTGCCCGTATTCCAGCCTGGAATTGCTAAAGGTGGGGTTAACTGCCTTGGCCAAACACTACGGGCTGTTGACAAATCATCCCAAACGGCCGTACCAAAAACAACGCTCTGAAATAGTTGCGCCGGCCAAGTGACTAGCTTGCCGGCGCTGGCGGGGCGGATGATGCGAGAACGCCCGAGCCCTTGTATGGGCAATTAATTCAAAACGGCGATTTTCGCAACAGGTAGGGTAGGCGAAAGCTCGACCGTTGCCTGTAGTGCGAAGTAACGGTCCTGGCGATGTCCCATCCCTCGTCCCAAGTGACAGGTGGAATATCGGCCAGCACTCCCACCCTACCATGAGTTTTCTCATGGGGGGTCGGGGGGTGCTGGCTTGAACCCTCCCTGAACCCAGTGACAGGGACTAGGAAGTAAGTGGAATACTTGATCCGAAAGACTGGTGAAAAGGCGAAGGCGCATTTTTGGTGCGACGGCGACACCGCTTGTCGGATGTGGTCAACCGGAGGTTTGAAGCAATCCCGGTTTGAGGTTCGATCGGATCGCGGCGTCCATGAAATCTGCCATATGTGCAGCCGATCGATGATCGGGGATCAGCATGACCGCGCATCTTCCCAATCATGATCACGACTATGACGGCCGTCCACCTGTTGGTTGGGATGACTACGACCCGCTGTTGGAGGCGCTGGTGCGGGCGCACCCTGAATTGATCCCGCCACAATTGGTCGACAGGCTAGCTTCGAGGCCGCGTAACCTTCTAGCCGTGGCCTCGGACTAGACGCCGCCGGGTACCCTGTCCTAGAGGCCCGGCGGTTGTCATTTTGTTCTTCGGCGTCAAGAAGTACCGACTTCCTGACGTTTCTTGGTTTGTTCGTGCGGGTAGTCCGCGAAGTTGCCCTTGCTGGGCGGTGTGGTGTGGTCTTCGGGCTCGTCGTCGGCTTCGACAGGCGGGTACTCCTTGGGAAAGATCGGCTCGATCTCGTTCGGGCTGTAGCGCCCGCCGTTCATGAATGCAGCGAAGGCTGCAGCTTCGAATTCCTCATCGAAGCCGGGCCCGACGGGCTCGTCGGGGCGCTGAAAGTAGACATACCAGCCGCCGCTGTCGCCTTTGCGATAGGTGTGCATGTCACTTGTGCCGGCGGGTGGGCTTGGGCGCCGAGTTACGAGCAGGACTGCGCTTGACGTGCGCCTTGGCCCTGGCCGCATGGGCGCGGGGCTTGTGGTTGTCGTCGGCCTTGGCCGGCTCTGCCTTGGGCGGATCTTGCTTCAAGGATCTGGCGGCAGCGCGGGACTTCTGGTCGGCCTCGGCGTATGCCTTGGCGTCTTCTGCGGCCTTCTTCTCAGCGGCAGCGAGTTTCTTCTCGGCAGCTTCGCCACCATTGAGGAGCGTGCAGCTTTCCTTGGCCTCTTCCTCGGTGGTGTAGCGGCTGATGATCTCGGTATCACTGTTGCCATTGACGACGGCAAACAGCTCGCCGCGGTCGGGGGTTTCGATCTTCTTGACGGTGTACATCTGGTTGCCTCGTTGGTTGTGGATCCTCCACGATGACAAGTACCACGAATTTTTAAGGTTCCGCGGTTGGTGTCCTCCTCCCGCGGTTGCGGGGCGGCCGCCGGTCCCCGATGTACCGGCGGGCTGCTTCCGCAGGAAGGCGCTTCGCGGGAGATCGATCAACAGGGCCCACGATCTCGGCTGGCCTACACCCCGGACGACAGCGCGCTTTCGTCAGGCCGCGAAGTTGTGCAATTTTGAACAGACAGTGTCCGCTTGATGTGAAAAGGTGGCGGGATCGCACCGCCTTGCCAGTAACCCCCTGGCTGGCCGGATCGACACCGTAGAGGCGGACAGCGTCTAACGGTACACGCGACCCGGAGACTACCGAAACGCCATCAGGATATTTTGGTTCCGCGCAATGTCAACATCCCGTGGGGTTGTTGCACGCGAATATTTGGGTGCGTGTGTCGGGTAGTCGACTTAAGGCTTAGGCGTGCGGCGCTTGCCTGGAAGAACCACGCGGGTGAGCTCGTCGCGCACTACGGTCCTGACTGCAGCCATGAGCGCCTCGGCCGCCGTCTCAACTTGATGGTCGATGTATTTTTTGAAGCCGTCGCTGACCGACCAGAAGTTGGCGCAGTGCTCGATCGCCTCGGTCGCTCCGGTCTTGGTTGCTTCGCGGATGATCTGTCGAAGCATGGCCACCTGGGCGTGCTCACGTGCCTTGCGGGATGGCTTGCGACGTTGCTTGGGTTTGCGCTTGGCCATGCCGCATCATCCCACGGCATGTGGGGTTGTGTCAAGCGGTGCCCCAGCATTAAATTAATGGTCGTCTCGCAAATTCCTTGTTGCCAAACCCCACGCCCTGTGGGATAGTTCTCCATTGGAGCAATGGAGGACAGCATGAGCAAGCACACACCGGGGCCGTGGGAATTGGACGCTGATCCCAGCGCCATAAATCTCGTTTGGGTCGTTCCAACCAACGGCGTAAAGAACGACGACTATTGGTCGGTCTGCAAATGCGATGGGCCAAATGCCAAGCCCAACGCCCGCCTGATCGCCGCCGCGCCCGATCTGCTGGAAATGCTAACCGCACTAGCATGGCATCCGCTGGTCTTTGTCGGATGCGAGGATGACGAGGAATTTCAGGCCCTCGTTATGAAAGCCCGCGCCGCCATCGCCAAGGCCGAGTGCGCGTCATGAAGGCGGCGTTGATCGCCGCGGTCGTTGCGACACTCGGCTCGTCTGTCGCATTCGGGCAGGAGAGCACGCACTACAAGACATGGCCCGAGGCGCTGCGGCAGACGGTGCCTATCCTGAAGGAACTTGCCAAGCCGGCCATCGGGGTCGGCAAGCCGGGGCCGCTGATAATGCCCCCCATGGACAGCACCATCATCATCAAGTTCGGCCGCGGCGGGCGGGTGGACGAGCATACGTTGCGGTTTGCCGACTATCGGCGCACTCAAAGCAAGGTGGAGATACGCGGGCCGTGCCAGTCGGCCTGCACGATCGTGCTGGCTTATGTCGGGCCAGAACTCCTTTGCGTTGCGCCGGGTGGATACATGGCGTTCCACCAGGTGCGCTCGGCGGAACGGGGCGAGGGAATGCCGCTGGAAACCCGGTTCCTCTATTCGATCTATCCGGAGCCAGTCCGTGATTGGATCGACCGCCACGGCGGCTGGCAAAAGCTGCCGCTCAACGGCTTTTGGACAATGTACGACCGCGACCTGTGGGCGGCGGGCTACCCGAGGTGCACATCATGAGCATGATCGACGAAGAAATGGCCCCGGGCGACGCCACCGAGCCGGGCGAAGTTGGCGAAGTTGGCGAGGGCAAGCAGCCGCAGGATGCGGTCAGCTACCGCGCCGGCACGCCGCTCAAGAATTGCGGGCTGTGCGAGCATTTCGAGGGCGTGCCCGGCAAGGCGCCAGACGGCTGCGAGGCCGTCGATGGCACCATCAGCCCGTTCGGCTACTGCGACATCTATGTGAAGCAGGCGAACCCGTTCGGCGATGGGCACAAATATTCAATGTCAGGTGGACAAGTTGTGCCAGCGACAGCGCCGATGCGGATCGGCAAGCAGACGTATGGCTAGACGCAAGAGTGAGTTTGCAGACCTCGATTATAACCCGCTGACTGGGATTTTCACTTGGCGGGTGAAGGTGAACAGTCGTGCCAAATACGGTGCCGTTGCCGGCTGTTGGAGCCGTGGCTATTGGGTGATCCGTGTAGCCGGTAAACTGCATGGCGCGCATCGGCTGGCATGGTTTTTTGTCTACGGTAAGTGGCCAGAGCAGATCGACCACATCAACGGCATTCAATCGGACAACCGCATAGCCAATCTGCGATTGGCTACTACCGCGCAGAATGCGGCCAATATGAAACGCCCCAAGGACAACACGACTGGTTTCAAGGGCGTTAGTTTCAAGAAGGGAAAATGGCGGGCAACTATCAAGCACGCTGGGCATCAGTTCCAAATCGGTACTTTTGCCACGCCCGAAGAGGCGCACGCTGCCTATGTCGCAGCCAGCAGGAGGCTTTTCGGTGAGTTCGCCAGAGCCGGATAGGGATGCTTTTGAAAGGTGCTGGCCCTGGCTGGATGCGTCGCTCGCCTCGTTCGGTCGCACCCACGGCAAACAGCACATCTGGGACCGGATCGCCGCGGGCGGCGCCAAGCTGTGGCCGGCCGAGCACGGCGTCATCCTAACCAATATTGTCCGGCATCCGATCGGCTATCGCAGCTTGAACGTCTGGCTGCAGGGCGGCGACCTCGAGGCGCTGCTGCCGATGCACCCCGAGGTCGAGCAATTCGCGCTTGAGCACAAGTGCGCGCGGTTGACCGGCGGCGGCCGCGACGGCTGGCTGCGGGTGCTGGACGGCTGGCAGAAAACCTACACCAACCGCGAAAAATGGCTGGTCGAGCCGCCACCGCATTTGAGGGCCACGAAATGAAACATTGGTCCGCCGAATTCCAACCGCGCTCGCTGTGCAGTTTCGCGGGGCCTGGCGGCGATGGCGACAGCGGCGGCGAACCCAGCGGCGACACCGGCGGCGGCTACACCGGTGACACCGGCGGCGATTTCTTCGGCAGCAGCGATGGCGGGTTTTACGGCACCAATGACAGCGGCAGTTTTGTCGGCGGCGACACTGGTTTCCAAGGCACCGGCGGCGATAGTTGGACCGGCAGCGAGAGCGGCGCCTCGCAATTCGCCAGCAGCGACGGCGGCGGTGGGTTCTTCGGCGGTGACACCGGCGGTGACACCGGCGGTGGCGGTGGCTTTATCGGTGGCGGTGACACCGGCGGCGGCGGCTTCAACTACAGCGGCAGCGATGGCGGCTTCATCGGCCCCAACAGCGATTTCGGCTATTCCCCCGGCGATAGCTGGGGCCCCACCGGGGGCGTCGATTATGCCGGCAGCGGGGGCTTCGGGTTTGGCCCCAGCAGCGCCGGCAACCTGGGGTTCGGCAATGCCATCGGCCAGCCCGGCTGGGCCACAAGCGATTTCGGCACCTACGGCACCGGCGGTTCCAGCAATACCGGCCTAGGCCCCGGTGCCGGTCCCTCGATCGGCGGCCCCAACGCCTACGCGCAAGCCCCCGGCATTAACGGCTTCCCTGGCGACTTCGGCGCCCCTCCTGGGGGTGCGTTCGGCATGCCAAACACGCAGGATGTCGGCCCGCAGGCCGGCCCTGGCATGCTGGGTGGCCCCCAGACCACGCAGCAGGGCGAGGCGCTCAATCCATCGCTGTTCGGCCCGGAGGTGACTACGCCTGACCGGGTTGCTGATCCCAACGACCGCACCGAGGTCGACCCGTCCACCGTGTTCGGCCCCGCGGTCACCGCCCAGGCCGGCTGGTTCGGTCCAAGCCAGGCGCAGGCCGGCCAGAATATGACCAATCAGGGCGTCATTGATGCGGCCAACATGGCGAACGCCTTCGCGAGAACAGGCGATGATATGACGGCCTATATGGCCGCCACTAATCCCGGCCTAGCGCAGGCGCTCAACAACGCCGCCATGCAGATGAGTGCCGCGCCGCTGGTCGGGCCCGGCCAGGTAGGCCCCAACATGACCGGCTTTGAGCAAGCCACCCCCGGCGCGCAGCAGGGGTTCCAGACCGGCGGCGGGCCGTTCGGCGGCACGCAAGGCGCCTTCAGCGGACAGCCGTCGCTCGGTAACGAGCAGGCGCAGGGCAAGGGCGACTATCTCAACCCGAGCGGCCGTGCTGACGTGCAGCAGACAAACCCGAATTTCGATCAAATCGGTCCGATGGTGACCCAGCAGGGCTACCAGCAGCTAGCGGCCGAAATGAACGCGCAACTGCCGCAGACACCGACCGTCCAAGGCCAGCAGTCAGGCGTGCCGACCGTTGATCCTGCAACGATGCAGCAGGGATATCAGCAACTGGCTGCTGAAATGAACGCACGGCAGGCCGAGCAGCAAGCAACCCCGCAGCAGATACAGCAGGGATACCAGACGCTCGCCGACCAGATGACGCAGTTGGCGACCGACTTCGGCCCGAATTACGGGCCGCAGGCTCCCGGCCTAGCCCAACCCGGCCAACTCGGGCCTGAAATGGGGATGACCAATCCGACCGTAACTCCCGGCCAGCAGCAATTCGGGGATGCCATCCCCGGCACGCAGTTTGCCGCGCCCTCACGCGGGTCAGATCAGGCGCCGCCATGGATGGAGGGGGAGCGTGGCCCTATCGAGCAGCAGATGGAAACCATCGGCCTGCGACCGGGCGAGGACGTTATCAGTTCGTTGTTCCCCGCAACGCTCGGCGTCGGCCGCGAGGCGGCGCCGCTCGGGCTGTGGAGCATGCAGAACGAGCCCGCCGGCCGGCCAGGTGGAAGCCCCACCGGCAACCCCAGCCAAGCCGGCTTTGGCCCGTTCGGCCCCGGCGGCGGGCGCCCCGGCGGCGACACCAGCGGGCGGCCCGGCCTGTCGATCACGGTTGGCGGCAACCAGCAGGCCAGCGGTCGACCGGGCGGCGGCTACTACCAGACCGGCGGCGCCGGCATTGCGCCCGGCGCCAAGGGCGCGGAATACGGCGGCGCCTACGGCGTCAACTCGCCCGGCCGGCCTGGCAGCGGCGCATTTGGCGGCGACTTCCGCCAAGGCGGCGGCGGTGGTGCGTACTTCTACGATCCAGCTACCGGCCAATACTTTGTAAGATAGGAGCTCGCCATGGATTTACGCGGCGGACCGCCACCGGAATTAGGGATTGGGGGAATAGGGGGGGCGCAATCTCCCCAGGTGCCGGGTTTGCTGCAGATGGCGCAGGCAGCAATGGGCGGCGACGGCCGAGGCGGCGGCCCGATGGGGCAACAGTACGAGAATGCGTGGGACAACCCGGCCAACTGGGGGCCGCCCCCGCCGATGGACCCAAGGCTAAACAAGGATAATTTTCTGCAACAGCAGGGCTACTTCCCCGGTGTATTTCAGCAAGGTCGCCCCCAGACCGGGAAATTCTTCAGCATGGATGACTACCTCGGGCAGTATTACGACAAGTTCGGCATGCAGCGGCCGGAAGTGATGGAGGGCGGGCAGTCAAACCGGCACATCAACACCCTCAACCCGGCCATGCTCGGGGGCGCGCGCGGACCCGCTGAGCAAGGTAGCTTCATGTATCTCGGGCACCAGATCAGCCCAACCAAGCTGTACTACGATCTACACCGTCCGGTCAGCGATCCGATTACTGCTGGCAGCATCCATTACGCCAAGCAGTTCGGGCCAAGTCAGACTGCGTGGTCCACGACGGGGGAACTTGGCTTGCCAGGGCAGCTTGAGCCGTTCGCGACCCAGTGGGGCGCTGGCGGCCCCGGCTAGCGGATAGGAGCGAACCATGCCCGCACGCAAGCGACCTCCAAACGGAGCCAACTGGCACCCTGAGCAAGTACGCGCCCGAATTCGAGCGACGGAACTGATCAACCGGCTGCAGAGCCATATCTTCGACGGCCTGGAATTGAGCCTGAGCCAAGTGAATGCGATCAACATTCTGCTGCGTAAGTGCATTCCCGACTTGAGCGCAGCGACCGTCACTGCCGATATCAATGTGAGATACGTCGCAGAGTTGCCGCCCATGCTCTCAAGGGAAGAGTGGGAGCGCAAATATGGCATCGATCACCTCGATCCGTTGCGGATCATTGACGGCACCACCAACGGCAGTGGAAATCTGCAGTAGCCCATGCTTGCCGAGCCTGTTGAACGGGTCATCTGGTCGCCCGGCGCCAACTGGCCGCAATGGGCCATGATCCAGTGCCCCATCTTTGAGATCTTCTTCGGCGGTGCGCGCGGCGGCGGCAAGACCGATGGCGTACTGGGCGAGTTCATGGCGCACGCCAACCAGTACGGCGACAAGGCCGCCGGCCTGATGGTCCGGCGCACCCGCACCGAATTGATGGACACGATCGAGCGATCACGGGCGATCTATGGGCCGCTCGGCTGGACGTATCAGGAGCAGGACAAGGTGTGGCGCGATCCGCGCGGCGCGCGGTTGCGGTTTGCCTACCTCGAGCGCGACGCCGACGCGGAACTGTATCAGGGTCACAGTTACACCCGCGTCTATATCGAGGAATGCGGAAACTTCCCGAGTTCTGCGCCGATCATGAAACTGATGGCGACGTTGCGCTCGGGTGCCGGCGTTCCGGTCGGCATGCGGCTGACCGGCAATCCGGGCGGTCCCGGTCACCAGTGGGTGAAGGCTCGCTATGTTGACCCAGCCCCCCTAGGCAACAAGGTCATCACCGACCCGGTGACCGGGCTCGCTCGGGTGTTCATTCCAAGCAAGGTGGACAACAACGTCTTTATTGACGCCGAAGCCTACAAGCAGCGGCTGCGCGCCTCGGGCAGCGCGGAATTGGTGGCGGCATGGCTGGCGGGTGATTGGTCGGTCACGCTCGGCGCGTTCTTCGACTGCTGGGATACCGCGCGGCATGTGATCCGGCCGTTTGAAGTACCGAAGGATTGGATGCGCTTTCGCTCAATGGATTGGGGCTCCGCCTCGCCGTTCTGCGTGCAGTGGTGGGCGGTGGTGTCGGACGATTGGGAGGTGAATGGCCGCGTCCTGCCGCGCGGGTGCTTGGTCTGTTACCGCGAATGGTACGGGATGAAGCCGGACCAACCCAACGTCGGCCTGAAAATGCACGCGGCCGAAGTGGGAAGGGAAATTGCCGCCCGCGAAAAGGACGACGAAATATCCTACGGCGTGCTCGACCCATCGGCGTTCGCCGAGGATGGCGGGCCGTCGATCGCCGAGAGCATGGGCACCGGCTCGGGCGGCAAGGTGTGGTTCAAACGGGCCGACAACAAGCGCGTGAACCCGCACGGCCGACATGGCAGCAAGGGCGCAATGGGTGGTTGGGACCAAATGCGCGGCCGGCTGGTCGGCAACGATGACGGCCACGCCATGATGGTGTTCTTCTCGACCTGCGTGGATAGCATCCGCACCATTCCGTTTCTGCAGCACGACCCAGATCATTTCGAGGACATCTACACCGACAGCGAAGACCACGCTGGCGACACGGCGCGCTACGCCTGCATGTCGCGACCGTGGGCGCGCGTGAAGGAAACACCGAAGCCGCAGGACATCAGCGGCTATGCGCCGCTCAAGCCGGGCGGCGAGCAGCCGGGAGACTGGCGCACTTATTGAAGGATTAACGCGAATGGAACCGATACAGCAGAAGTTTGCGGCCTTCATGGGCACGCTCTCGCCCGACGAGCAGCGCGCGGTTGTGCCGCTGATGGCAACATTCATCAACACACTGTCCGGGCCGCAGCAGGGCGCGGGACCGGACGACATGGCGCCGCCTTTGCCGCCACCAGGCACCGAGCCGATGCTTAAGCCGCCGGCGGCACCACCGCAGACCGCCATTCCGGGCGGGCCGCCGTTGCCGCCGCCTGAACCCGCCGCGATGTCGATCGGCCGGCAGCAGTACTGAGGGTCACACAATGGCGGGCAACACGGTCGTCAGCCTTTCCGGCTACCAGCAGGGCGGATCGGCGTCCGGTGGCGGGCCCGCCGACCTGTCCGACAATGATGAGAACAAGGACGGCTCATGGACGCTGGAAAAGTGTATCCAGGCCTACACCACCTACCTCGACAACAAGACGCTGGAAATTCAGGAGCAGCAGAACGCGCGGCGCTATCGCCACGGCTCGCAATGGACATCGGACCAGATCAAGACCTTCAACGATCGACGCCAACCGGTCGTCACGTACAACAAGATCGGCCGCAAGATCGACGGCATCGTCGGGTTGGTGGAACGGCTCAAGCAAGACCCGAAAGCATACCCGCGCACACCGCAGCATCAGCAGGGCGCCGACCTGGCGACCGCGGTGCTGCGCTTCATCATGGACCGCAACAAGTGGAACGAGGTCGGCCCGATCATTGCGGAAGCGGCGGCGATCGACGGCCTTGCTGGCATCGAGCTTGATCTCAAGGCCATGCCGGCCACTGAGCAGACGCAGCCGCAGCAAGGCCAGCCGCCACCACAGCAGCCCGACTATGATGTGATGTTCTCACCCGTCGATAACGACGGGTTTTTTTATGACCCGCGCTCGTTCAAGCACGACTTTTCCGATGCCCGCTACATGGGCATCGGCAAGTACGTGGACGAGGAACAACTGATCGAGTTGCTGCCGGGCATGGAGGACGACATCAAGGCCGCCTGCGACAGCAGCGGCGAGCTCACGAGCAATTCCGACAAGGATGCAAAGTGGTTCCAGGCCAACGGCGACTTCAAGCAAGTCAGGCTTGTTGACGTTTGGTACAAGTCAAAAGGCGGCTGGCGTTGGACGCTGTTTACCGGCTCCAAGATACTGATGGCGGGTACGTCGCCGTTCGTGGACGAGTACGAAAAGCAATTCTGCAAATACCTGATGTTCTCGGCGCAGGTTGACCATGAGGGCGACCGCTACGGCTTCCCGCGCAATCTGCAGAGCGCGCAGGACGAGGTGAACCAACGCCGATCGAAGGGCCTGCATGAACTGAACAACCGCCGCATCATCGCCACCAAGGCGGCGGTGGCCGACGGCAATGTCGAGGCGCTGCGACGCGAAGCGGCCCGCGCCGATGGCATTGTGCTGGTCAATACATCGCTGGACGATGTGCGGTTCGACGACCAGGCCAAGCAGGCCGCGGTTATGGGTCAACTCGAATTCATGCGGGATGCAGCGCAGGAGATCGAGAATTTCGGACCCAATCCTGCACTGGCAGGTGGTGGCGGTGGCGCTGGGCTGGCGAACGGATCATCCGGCCGCGCCATTGCCCTGCTACAGCAAGCCGGCATCGCCGAGTTGGGCCCCTACATGCTCAATCTGCGCGCCTGGAAAATGCGGGTTTATCGCTCGCTGTTCAACTCGGTACAGAAGTACTGGACCAACGAGCGTTGGATCAGGGTCACCGACGCCGAAGGCCAGCCGCAATTCGTCAAGATCAACGAGGTGGTGCAGATCGACCCTGTTACCGGGACGCCAATGTTGCGCAATGCGGTGGGCGAGTTGGATGTCGATATCATTCTCGACGAGGGCCCCGACAGCATTACGTTGATGCAGGATACCTACGACGCGATCTCGCAGGCATTGCCGGCGGTGGCGCCGATGCTGTCGCCCGGCAAGGCCGCCGCGGTGATGGATGTCTTGATCGAAACGTCGCCGCTCCCGGCCGACATCAAGAAGAAATTCCGCGACGCCGGCCAGAACGAAGCCCAGCAGCCCGACCCGAAGACCGAGGAGGCCAAGGCCAAGCTGATGCTGGAGCAGCAGCAGGCAACGGCCCGCATGGCGCTGGAACGCGAGAAGGCAATGGCCGACCTGGCCTCGAAGCAGCAGGTTGCGCAACTCGACCAGCAGACCGAGCGCGAGAAGGCGGCGCTCGAAATGCAGATCGAGCGCGAGAAGGCGCAAAACCAGATGCAGATCGAGCAATTCAAGGCCACGACGCAGGCGCAACTGGCACAGGACAAGGCTGCGCAGGACGCCCAGATGCAACAGGTACAGGCCGAGCAGAAGCAGATGCAATTGCCGCTCGAGCAGCCGCAGGACGATGTTGACGTGCGCGCGCTGCACTATCGCAACGGGCTGGTGCTCGATCGCGACAAGGAACGCAAGCAACAGGATCGGAAACTAGACGAGGCGCTGGCGCAACTGGTCGGCGTCATCGGGCAGTCGCACCAGGGGCTAATGCAGGCGATGAGCAAACCGCGCAAGGCGGTTATTCACCGCGATCCGCGCACCGGCAAGGTGATCGGGGCGATGTCGGTAACGGAGGATTAAATGGCGACCTATAGCAAGTACCAGGACTTCGTCGAGCAGTTGTGCAAGGGCGTGCACAACTTCAGTTCGCATGTGTTCAAGGTGGCGTTGAGCAATGCCGCGCCGGATGCGACGCATACCACGCTCTCGGCGATCACCGAACTGTCGACCGCCAACGGCTACACCGCGGGCGGCGCCACCACGACGATCGGCATTACCGAAACCACCGGCACGGTCACGGTCACCGCGACCGATCCGGCGGCGTGGACCGCGAGCGGCGCCGGCATTTCGTTCCGCTATGCGGCGCTCTACAACGACACGGCGACGAGCCCGGCCGATGCGCTGATCGCCTATTGGGATATCGGCTCGACCACCACGGTCACGGCGGGCAATACGTTAACTGTTGACTTCGGGGCGACCCTTTTTACACTCGCATAGTGCGAGATATCCTTGAAATCGTGTGGCTTGCAGGCTTCCTAGAGGGCGAAGGCTCTTTTGGGGATGGCAGGGGTACGCAGTGCATACAAGTTTCGACCACCGATCAGGATGTTCTCTTACGAGCGGCGCGAATACTGGGCGTGAAACAACAGGGCGTTGGTTATTATCCTGGGCGAAAGATAACCTATAAGCGAGTTTATACCTGTCGTGTTTACGGCCTCCGTGCCATCGGATGGATGATGACGATCTATCCGCTGATGGGTGAACGCCGGCAGGAAAAAATTCTCGGCATTCTTAATCGCTGGAAGATGTCCAATCGGGTGCCGCGTGCTCCGAAGGGACAAAGATATATGGCCATCTGTCACCCCGATCGACCGCGACGTGCCGATCTGTTGTGCGAACAATGTTGGCGGAGGGCGTACATGAAGAAATATCGAGCAGCTAAAAAGGCTGCTGTCGGCGCCACGCTGTTTACGTTGGCTTGATATGTCGCTGGTTTACCCCTGCGGCCCGGCTGGAAGCGTCAACACGGCAACAAGTGGGTTTACTCCCGCCAGCTTGCCCAATCTGCTGGCTTGGTACAAAGCCGATACCACCACGCTTTTCAGCGATGCCGGAACGACGCCCGCAGTCAATGCCGGGCCGGTCCAGCAATGGAACGACAAGAGCGGCAACGGTTATCACCTGAAAGCAACGAGTAGTGGTCGTCGCCTCACACTGAATACGACCGGGCTCAACAGCAAGCGCACACTGCTGCTGGCCAGCGGGACAAGCCTGTCAACCAGCCTTGGCGTCGCCATGGGGACGGGTGCGGCTTGCTCTGCATTCTTTGTCGGCGCCATTGATCTCAGCAGCGCGAACAATACGCGCTTTCTGGGTTATGGCGTTTCCGGTAACAATGCCGACTATGAAGCGGGCGGCGGGGCGCTCATGGCCCGCAATGATGGCACCGGGGTTTACAGCCTACGCGCTCCGACCTTTGCCATTGTCCGGGTTGACGGTCTGACGACCAACGCCCCCGTTCGTCTTGGCCTCATCTACGACGGCACCAACGGCACCGCCTATGCCAACAATGTCGCCGGAACCCCAATGGCCACCACGACCGCGTTTGCCGATGGGGGCTTGATCCTGCTCAACACCAACGGTCCTGGCGCCGGGCAGGACACCGTCGAGGGTACGGGCAAGGTTTCCGAGATCGTCATCACCACCGCCGCGCTGTCGTCAGGTGATCGAAGCAGCCTGGATACCTACTTCCAGAGCGAATGGGGTTTTTGATATGAGCAGGCAGTATTTTGCCGACACTCTCACCGAGCCGGTCAATTCGGCTTACACCACCATCACGGCCACGACCGAAACCGTGCTGATCCCGACCGCGCTCACCGGCATTCCGGCCAACGAGCCGCGCGCCGGCAAGATGTACGAGTTGACGGTGGGAGGCACTTGCACGACGGGCGCATCAGGCACGCTGACCATCACGCCACGCTACGGGCTGGTAATCGGCGGCACCTCGCTCGGCGCCTCGGGCGCGCAGACCGTGGTGCCCAGCATCACCACGGCGCCATTCATTTATCGCTGCCTGCTGATTATCCGCTCGATCGGCTTGCCCGGTGTTAACAGCACCGTCACTTGCACCGGCAAACTCGAAGCTGCCGGCGCAGTCGCCACGGCATCGAGCCAGACATCGGTGCATCATGGCACGGTCGGCGCGGCGATCTCGGTCGACACCTCGGTGGCGTCAGGGCTGTGGATCGGGGTGACGTTCTCTGTTGCGCCGTCATTGATCCCGCAATGGCACATCTGGCGGTCGCTGAACTGATGACGCGGGGGCAGCACAATGGCACTGCCCCCCGGGCCCGTTGGGCTTAAATTCTGGCAACCGCGTATTGAGGTAACGGAAGCTAGTTGGGCCGTACTCTATTCCAGAACGTTGAATACCAATTCGGGCGGCTGGACGAATTACACGCACCGGCAGGTTGTTGGTACTTCGACCTATGAGGGCGCGGCCCCCGCGACCGGCAGCCAGCTACGGGTCACTATTCAAAGCTCGACTACGGACGGCGTTACCTGGGACAAGGTTTATATCGGGCATGCTGCCGCTTCCGGGGATGCCTCCGACTTCGACGGCACCCAAGTTCAAGTGCTGTTCTCCGGGGTGCCGGGCGGAACTATCGCGGCGGGCGGCGTTTCACTCACCAGCGATCCGGTTACCTATGCGTTCGACAAGACCAGGCCGCTCGTTATCAGTTCGCATATTTCCGGGAGCGGCGGCACTTCCAACAGTTTGCGCGCTCTGGATCCTGCCACTGGGTTTACGTTCGGGTTCAAAAGCGGCGACTTTGCTGCCACGACCGACGACACCGGATACACCGAAAGTCCCGACCAGCTTGTCGGCTTTACACGGGTTGAAATCTACGCCGCGCCTGTCGGCGATAGCGGCCCGGTAACGCTACCGGCGGCGGCCGGCAGCTACACGCTTACCGGCTCGCCGACAGGGCTAGGGGTTGGTTACTGGCTGACCGGCTCGGACGTTTCGTTTGTTACGGCCTCATCCGGCACCACGACGCTAGCAGCCGACGCCGGCAGCTACACACTCACCGGCACGGCGGCGGCGCTGTCTTACTCGGCGACGCTCACGGCTGGCGCCGGCAGCTATGCCCTGACCGGAACGGCGGTCGGGCTGGGGCTGGGTTACTGGCTCACCGGGTCAGACGTTACGTTCACAACCGCGGCCGGCGGCGGCACGACGCTCACGGCAGCGGCTGGCAGTTACGCGCTCACCGGCTCGAGTGCCGCGCTGGCGCTGCGACACACCGCGGCGGCCGGCTCCTACAGCCTGACCGGCACCGCAGCGGCCTACCGGCTCACGCTCGCCGCTGCCGCTGGCAGTTACGCACTAACCGGATCGCCCGCCGGCTTTCTCGCTCCGTTCAGACTGCCGGCAGGAGCCGGCGCCTACACGCTCACCGGCTTTGACGCCGCCCTGACCGTCATCAGCGGCATTGTGCTGTTCTGCGGATCGGGCAGCTACACGCTCACCGGCTTCGATGCCGCGCTGCCGTCGCCGATCGGGCCGGTCGAGCCGCCATCGGCGGGCGGCGTCGGTAGCGTCAGCCGCGGGCGGATGATCCGCAAGCGGCGCAAGCGCGAGGAAGAGGAAGAACCGATCCCGGTCATCGGGAGCACACCCGTTCCCGAGGTGCCGCCGGGGCCGTCCTTGCCGCCACAACCCAGCCTGATGGCACACATGCCGTCGGTGCAGCCGGCGAAGATACCCAAGCGCGCCGATCCTGACGAGGACGAGGACGAGATCGCGCTGCTACTCGAATTAATTTCGTAACCGGCCACGACACGGCCGGGCGCACGGGCCGCGCACCAAGGGCCCGCACTCGCACCGTCCACGCGATAGTTGGGCGTTTCCGTACAGGCCACGATACGGCCCAGGAGCAACCATGAGCACGCAACCTGCTGACGGTGGCGGTGGCAACACCATCACCGACCGACAACTATTTGACCAAGCCACCGCGCCTGATCCGACGCCGAGCCCGTCGCCGGCACCGTCGCAACCGTCGCAAAGCCCGTCAGATACGGGTGGAGCAACGGATGCGCCGCCGCCGTCTACAAGGCCGGACCTGCAGACGCAACAGCCCGCACAGCAACCGCAACCGGGCCAGCAGCCGCGGACGCCAGAGGGGAAATTCGCCCCCAAAGGCCCACCGCAGCCGCAACAGCGGCAGCCGGAGGATCATCGCGTTCCGCTTCGGGAAATGCTGGACGAGCGCGAGCGACGCCAGCGCATCGAAGCGGAATACAACCAACTGCTGCAACACTTTCAACAGCAGCAGAGGCAGCAGCAGCCCCAAGGCCCGGAAACCATCTGGGATGCGCCCGATGAGTATCTGAACCAACGGTTCGTCGCTCCACTGCGCCAGGAAATGCAGATGGAGATGATGAAGCGCACCGATGCGCAAAGCCGGGAATTTGCCAACGTGCAGTTCGGCGAACAGGTGGTCAACGCCGCCCTCGCCGACATCGCGAAAATACGACAAACCCCGCAAGGGGACTTCGTGTTCCGGCAAATCATGGCGGCGGGCCATCCCTACGGCGAACTGGTCAAATGGCATAACCAGGCGAGAGCGCATGCGGCAATCGGTCAAGACCCGCAGGCGTGGCTGAAACAGCAACAGCAGGCTTGGTTCAACGACCCGAAAGTACAAGAGGCGATGGCGCAACACCTTCGCCAGAAGTACGCGGCACAGCAGCAGCGAAACGGCTCTGGTAATTCGCCCAACGTGTCGCTCCCGCCTTCGCTTTCGTCGGTGCCGTCCACCTCGGGCCGCAACGTCGAGCTTGGCGATCTAAGCAGCGAAAGCCTGTTCAACTTCGCGATCAAATAGAACCGGCCGTATTTGTCCGACACGAAGCACCCGCCCATCGAGGCGGGTTTTTTGTTGTCTGGATCACTGCGGCCATAGCACAGAAAGGGTGTGGCCATGGCCAACACTACGATCCAGACTAACAATAAGCTCGTCAAGTACACCCAGGAGATCAATCGGGAGTGGGTGCGCCAAAATATGTTCTCGCCCTACATGGGCGAGGACATCAACAGCATCATCCGCCGTCGCATGGAGCTAAAGTCCGGCGGCGAGCAGATGAACATCCCGTTGGTCCGGCGGCTTGCAGGCGCCGGCGTTTCGACCGGTCCACTGGTCGGAGCGGAAGAGGCCATCGAAGATTACGGCTACCGCATCTGGCTTGAATGGGCGCGCAACGCCGTCGTCACCACCAAGGCCGAAAGCCAGAAGGACAGTGCCGACATCTTCGGCGAGGCCAAGCCGTTGTTGACTGATTGGATCAGTGAACTCACCCGCGACGAGATCATCGCGGCGTTGATGGCGTTGCCATCGGAAACCCAGCCAACGGCGGGCGTTCGCGTCAACGGCATTCTCTACAATCTCGCGACCGCAACCCAAAAAGGCCAGTGGCAGTTGGACAATTCCGACCGCGTGCTGTTCGGTGCTTCGACTGCAAACCGTGTTGCGTCGGCGGTGGCGACCGACCATACGGCGTCATTGGTCAACGTCGACACCACGGCCGACAAATGCACCGGCGCCAATATCTCGCTGCTCAAGCGGGTAGCGATGGGCGCCAATCCGCGCATCCGGCCGTATCGCACCAAGGACGGCTACGAGTATTACGTCGCCTTCGCCGGCCTCAACACGTTCCGCGATCTCAAGATTGATCTGCAGACC
>Ga0207644_10000202_pt1 | contig 41988 bp, 43 predicted proteins | sample KBSS73metaG_FD_184326 | JGI IMG/M metagenome (GOLD analysis project Ga0207644, IMG submission 184326) | Switchgrass rhizosphere microbial communities from Kellogg Biological Station, Michigan, USA - KBS S7-3 metaG (SPAdes) (version 2) | ecosystem: Host-associated > Plants > Roots > Rhizosphere... | reverse complement strand
GGGAAATAGGACGGGCGCATCCGCAGAACGACATCGTCTCGTTCGAAGAATGCCTTCAGGAACGTTTCGAGCGTCCACTTGAGGTGACCAAGCGTAATCCCCTTGTCGATGACGAGGCCCTCGACCTGGTGGAACATCGGTGTGTGCGTCGCGTCGCTGTCCGAGCGGTACACGCGACCAGGCGCGATCACGTAGAGCGGCGCGCCGTGCTTCTCCATCGCGCGGATCTGCACCGGCGAGGTGTGGGTCCTGAGCACGCGCGCCTCGGTCTCGCCATCGCGCGGCTCGAGGTAGAAGGTGTCCTGCATTGCGCGCGCCGGATGGTTGTCGGGCATGTTGAGCGCGCTGAAGTTATACCATTGAGTCTCGATCTCGGGCCCCTCGGCGACCGAAAAGCCGAGGTCAGCGAAAATCTCGGCAAGCTCGTCCATGACCTGGCTCACCGGATGAACGGTGCCGTTGGCGCTTTCCGGAGCCGGTAGCGACAGGTCGACCTTCTCCGTCGCGAGTTTGCGCTCGAGCTCAGCAGTCTCGAGGGCTGCCTTACGGTCTGCGATGGCGTTTGTGACCTGTTCGCGCAGCGCATGAATCTTCGGTGCTTCAGCAGCGCGCAGATCCGGGTCCATAGCGCCGAGCGATTTCAGCTTCGCCGTGATCTCCCCCGACTTTCCAAGCAGCGACACCCGCACGGAATCGAGGTCCTGCAGGTCTTCGGCAGCGGCGATACGGTCGAGAAGTGCGTCGGACATGGCGATGAGCCTCTAGCAATGCCGCACTGCAAAATGCAAAGGCAGCCGAGCCATGAGCGATTGGCCGGAGCTTAGCGCGGCACGCGACCATGAGACGCTTGCGATCCTGCATCTCGTCTCGCAGATGCTGGGCAAGATCCGGGTCGCGCATTCACCCTGGATGAATCACGGCTGGCACGTTGCGCTGCAGCCGAACGCGCGCGGGCTTTCGACACTGCCAACGGCTGCGAGTGGCGGCCGGACGTTTACGCTCACTATCGACCTGTGCCGGCATGCCATTGTCCTGTGGGTCAGCGACGGCTCACGTGAAGAGGTTCCGCTCAATGCCGGGAGCATTGCCGCCCTCCACAAGCGGGTGATTGCGATCCTCGATCAGCACGGCCTGCCGTCAACGTTCAACGGCCTGCCGAGCGAAATCCCCGATGCAATCGCATTTGCGAGCGACACGGGGCCTCGTGATTACGACCGCGGCTCGGCGGCGCGATTTCGCGGTGCGCTCGCCGCGATGCTGCCCGTCTTCGGCCGCTTCCGAGCAGGCTTCTTAGGCAAGGCGAGCCCGGTCCATTTCTGGTGGGGAAGCTTCGACCTCGCCGTAAGCCGCTTCTCGGGACTCAGGGCTCCCCAGCATCCTGGCGGCGTCCCTGGCCTCCCCGATCGAATTGCGCGCGAAGCCTACAGCCACGAAGTTGCAAGTGCCGGCTTCTGGGCCGGCGGCGTCACGGCTGCCGAGCCGTTTTTCTACAGCTACCTCTACCCGCAGCCTGAAGGGTATCAAGCTGCCGACATCGCGCATGGCCGCTTCGACGAGAGTTTTGGTGAGTTTGTTCTTCCGTACGCCGCCATCTACGAATCGGACGAACCGGACCGCATGCTCGGCGAATTCTTCAATTCGGCGTACGAAGCGGGAGCCGAACTTGCGAAGTGGGACCGGGCTTCACTGGAACGGGAGCCGGTTGCGCCCTAGCCCGGCACGAACGGATAAGGCGAGACCGACTTCCGGTTCTCTTCGACAGCCAGCATCCGGCCTGCCGGCGGCGTCGCGCGATAGGCGCATTGCAGTCGCGGGCAGATCGCACAGGCGGGCCCGACCGGAGTCGCCGGTGTATTGCGCAGGTCGAGGCCATCTGCATAAGCGATGCGCGGCGCATGCTTGACGTCGCAGCCAAGGCCGATGGCCAGCAGGGCGTCGTCGCGAAGGTCGGGGCGGATCGGACGCTCGATCGTCCGGCTGATCGTGAAGAAGCGCTGGCCGTCGGGTGTCTCGATCAGCTGCCGCACGGTCTGGCCGGGAGTCTGGAATGCCGTATGCAGGTGCCAGCGCGGGCACGTGCCACCGAAATGCGAGAACGGGAAGCTCTCGCCTGCATAGCGCTTGGAGATGTTTCCCGCCGGATCGACGCGAAGCATGAAGAAAGGAACGCCCTTGGCGCCGGCGCGGCTTAGCGTCGTCAGACGATGCGCAACCTGCTCGACATTGGCGCCGAACTGCGCCGTCAGGCGGTCGATAGCATAGCGGTGCTCCTCCGCGGCGCGCAGGAATTTGCCGTAGGGCATCATGACCGCCCCCGCTGCATAATTGGCGAAGCTCATGTGTAGCAGGCGCCGACTTCCCAGATCGGGGGGTCGGGCGACCTCCAGCATATGGGCGAGGATCGGCGCGAATTCGAGCAGCGCGAGCTGGTAAGCGATTCCGAACGTTCGGTTCTCGGATCGCAGCAGTGACGAGAGCATCAGAATCCGCCGCTGCGGATCATAATGCTGGCTGGCGTCCTCGAGCACCTCGGGGTCGACGACGCGAACCTCGACGCCCCAGGCTTCCTTGAGGCGCTGTCGCAGGGGCTCGGACACCGACAGCGGGTGCGCCAGCGCGCCGCCGAGTGTTTCCGACGCGTCTTCCAGTTCCGGATAATGGTTGCGCTGCGCCTGTATATAGTCGCGCACCCAGGTCTCGGGCGTGATCAGCACGCGCGGATCGGAGCCGCCGGTTTCGGATTCTTCGGGATGGCGCCGCAGCTCGCGAAGTGCCGTATAGAGGCGCGCAATCCCTTCCGCGACGGAAGGGGCGTTGTCGGCAAGCTCGACCAGCTCGTACCGGCTTACTCCAAGGTCTGCGAGCATCGGGTCGGAGAAGATCTCGCCAAGCTGCGTGGCACCACCGCTGTCGCCGCCCTCCGAGGCGAAGGACTTCACGTCGACATCGAACGCTTCGGCCAGCCGCAGCAGGATACTCGCGGTGACCGGCCGCTGATTGCGTTCGAGATGGTTGAGATAGGAGCCCGAGATGCCGAGTTCTCCCGCCATCTGGCTCTGGTTGAGTCCGCGCTCGCGACGGAGGCGCTTCAGGCGTGCACCGAGGAAGAGCTTGCGTTGCAGCATCATCGGTGAAGCTGTCAAACATTCTACAAAATCACAAGTCTGAACTCGACAGTGCAGCACTTTTCTGTGCGACATTTACCGTCGGCATGAGTTTCCCTCTGACTTCGACAAATAGGGGAATGCGTGATGAGCGATTTCGGCTTGGTGGTGGCGGCTCCGGACGGGCGCTTCAGCGGGATCGAGCGGCCGTACAGCGTGGACGACGTGCTGAAACTGCGGGGCTCCTTCCCAGTCGAACACACGCTCGCTCGACGCGGCGCCCTCAAGCTGTGGGAGCTGCTCAACCAGGATGAACCCGTCCGTGCGCTCGGCGCCCTTTCCGGCAACCAGGCGATGCAGATGGTCCGCGCCGGCCTCCAGGCAATCTATCTCTCCGGCTGGCAGGTCGCCGCTGACTCGAACGTCGCTGGGTCCATGTACCCGGACCAGTCGCTCTATCCCGCCAACTCAGGTCCCGAGCTCGCCCGCAAGATCAACCGAACGTTCCAGCGGGCCGACCAGATCGAACATCTTGAAGGCGGCGCCAAGCGGGACTGGTTTGCTCCTATCCTTGCCGATGCCGAGGCGGGCTTCGGCGGTCCGCTCAACTGCTTCGAGATCATGAAGGCCTATATCGAAGCGGGTGCAGCCGGTGTTCACTTCGAGGACCAGCTCGCCAGCGAAAAGAAATGCGGCCACCTTGGAGGCAAGGTGTTGATCCCCACGCAGGCCGCGATCCGCAACCTCGATGCTGCGCGCTTGGCTGCAGACGTTTGCGGCGTGCCGACCATCCTGGTTGCCCGCACCGACGCCGAAAGCGCGAGACTCATAACCAGCGACGTCGACGAACGCGATCGCGAGTTCATCACTGGGGAACGGACGCAGGAAGGCTTTTTCCGCCTAAAAGACGGAACTGGTCTTGATCATTGCATCGCCCGCGGTCTCGCATTTGCGCCACACGCTGACCTACTGTGGTTTGAGACCAGCCATCCGAACCTCGATGAAGCACGGACCTTTGCGGAAGCTATCCATGCGACGTTCCCGCGCAAGCTGCTCGCCTACAATTGTTCGCCCAGCTTCAACTGGAAGGAAAAGCTCGACGAGCAGACGATCGCCAATTTCCAGCGCGAGCTCGGTCGCATGGGCTACAGCTTCCAGTTCGTGACGCTCGCGGGCTTCCACAGCCTCAATCACGCGATGTTCGAACTCGCGTCCGATTATCGTGACCGGGGGATGGCGGCTTATTCCGAACTGCAGGACGCCGAATTTGCGAGCGAGCCCGCCGGCTATACCGCGACCCGCCACCAGCGCGAGGTCGGCACCGGTTATTTCGACGCGGTAGCGACCGCGGTGTCGGGCGGCCAGTCGTCGACCGTCGCCCTCGAGGGATCGACCGAGGCCGCGCAATTCAAATCCAAGACCATCGTTGCCGCGGAATGAAGGAGGAAAGCATGGGACAGCGTTACTGGGTGATTGGCGGTCATTATTCCGACTGCCAGTTTAGCAATCTCGAGCCGGGCACCGAGGTGATTCATGGTCCCTACAGCGATGAGCTGAAGGCACGGATGGAATGGCAGCGGCTGACCTTCAAGGACCGGTGCCAGGCGACCGAACGCTACTCGATCTGCGTGGAGCCGGTGCTACAGTGAGCATTGTGCTGGAGCGTCCGCGGATCATTACAGAGCCCTCGAAAATCCGGGGCGCCGACGAGGTCCTGACCGAGGCTGCCCTCGACTTTCTTGCCGAGCTCCATGAGCGTTTCGACAGTCGCCGGCGCGATCTGCTTGGCGCAAGGGAGGAGCGACAGGAGCGCTTCAACGGCGGCGAACTGCCAGACTTCCGCGAGGATACGCGCGATATCCGCGATGCGGAGTGGAGGGTCGGCCCTATCCCGGTCGACCTCCTCGACCGCCGAGTGGAAATTACCGGGCCAACCAACGCCAAAATGCTGATCAACGCGCTCAACAGCGGCGCCAAGGTGTTCATGGCCGACTTCGAGGACGCGACCTCGCCGACGTGGGAGGAGCTGGTCCAGGGTCAGGTGAACCTGCACAGCTACTGGCGTGGCCGGTTGGACTACACCGACCCGGACACGCTCAAGCATTATAGGGTCTCCGACAATCCCGCGGTGCTGATGGTTCGCCCGCGCGGTTGGCACCTTCCTGAAGACCATGTGGCCGTGAACGGAGAAGTGGTTGCCGGCGCGCTGTTCGATTTCGCAATCTATCTCTGGAACAACGCGAGGCCGGCACTTGCCAGGGGCTCAGGACCCTATTTCTACTTGCCGAAGCTCGAAAGCCGAGACGAGGCCGCGCTGTGGAGCGACGTGTTCGCCTTCGCCGAGGCGAGGCTCCGTCTCGAGCGCGGAACGATCAAGGCGACGGTGCTGATCGAGACGCTTCCAGCAGCGTTCGAGATGGACGAGATCCTCTATGCGCTTCGCGAGAATATCGTCGGTCTCAACTGCGGCCGCTGGGACTACATCTTCAGCTATATCAAGCGTCTTGGTCGCAGCCCCGACCGGCTGACACCGGACCGGGCGCTGATGACCATGGATAAGGCCTTCCTCGCCGCTTATTCGCTCCGGCTCGTTGCGACCTGCCACCGCCGCGGCGCATTCGCCATGGGCGGCATGTCGGCCTTCATTCCGGTGAAGGGTGACGAGGCGGCAAATCAAGGTGCGCTGGAGAAAGTCCGAGCGGACAAGCTTCGCGAAGCAGGCAACGGCCATGATGGTACCTGGGTCGCGCATCCGGCGCTTGTGCCGGTGGCGATGGAGGCCTTTGAGGCGATGGAGGGCCCCAACCAACTGTCGAACCTGCCTCGGAGAGTGCCCGGCCGCGATGAGATGCTGGAGCTGCACGCGGGCGTCCGCACGGAGACCGGCGCGCGCGAGAATATCCGCGTTGGGGTCCAGTATGTCGCAGCCTGGCTCGGCGGGAAGGGCGCCGTGCCGCTCTACAATCTCATGGAGGACGCTGCGACGGCGGAGATCTGCCGAACGCAGCTTTGGCAGTGGCTGAAGTTCGAGGCTTCACTCGACGACGGTCGCCGCTTCACCCTTGACCTCTTCGAGCAATGGTTCGACGAGGAGGTCGGCCTCCTCGCAGGTGTGCCGACCATCGCCGAAGCCGCGCGGCTGATGCACAACATGATCGTATCCGATGACCTCGTCGAATTCCTGACGCTGCCGGCTTACGAGTTGCTCTGACGGGCCGCTCGACCGGCGCTGGTATTCACGAGAAGCCATACACACACACCACACACACACACCGACACCGACAGAACACTGCTGCTGAGCAGGATACCGCCCTCGTGTGGTCCATTTCCTGGCGGTGCGATCTTGCAAAAAAAAGGGCGCCGAAATCGCTTCCGGCGCCCTTCCTTGTTCCTAGCTTAAGAAGGCTTAAGCCGCCTTCTTCTCCAGCGCGCCCTTGGCCTGCGCGATGATGGCGCTGAACGCTTCCGCTTCGTGCATCGCAATGTCGGCAAGGACCTTGCGGTCGAGCGTTATGCCGGCGAGGTTCAGCGCGTGGATGAACTGCCCGTAGGTCAGCCCTTCCGCGCGAACGGCGGCGTTAATGCGCTGGATCCACAGAGCCCGGAAGCTCCGCTTCTTCACCTTGCGATCGCGATAAGCGTATTGCCCGGCCTTCTCGACGGCCTGGCGGGCGATGCGGATCGTGTTCTTGCGACGGCCGTAGTAGCCCTTCGCCTGTTCCAGGATCCGCTTGTGCTTGGCGCGGGTGGTTACACCCCGCTTGACGCGTGCCATGTGGGCTTCTCCTTACTTCAGGCCGTAGGGGGCCCAGGCTTTCACGCGCGCCGTATCGGCGTCGGCGAGAATCTCTGTGCCGCGGTTCTGACGGATATATTTGGCGTTGTGGCTGATCAGCCGGTGGCGCTTGCCCGCGACACCATGCTTGATCTTGCCGGTCGCCGTGAGCTTGAAGCGTTTCTTGACGCCGCTCTTGGTCTTCAGCTTGGGCATTTTCGTCTCCTTGTGGTCCCTAGACTTGGCTCGGGACGACGTTATCCAACCGCCACGGCATGCCATCTGGCCGGGCCATTGGTTTTTCCAACGATCTGGAAAGCGCGGCGCTATACTGGCGCTCCTCACCATTGGCAAGGAGGCGAGTCGATGGAACGCGAAGAGCAACCGGATCGGAGCGGCGGGATCACACCGCATATCACGATCCGCGACCGCAAGGCGGCCGATGCGATTGAATTCTACAAGAGGGCCTTCGGCGCCGAGGAGCTGATGCGCCATCCGACGGACGATGGCCGGCTCATGCACGCGAGCCTCAAGATCAACGGCGGCCATCTGATGCTCAACGACGATTTTCCCGAACATATGGGCGGCCCATCGCAGCCCCCAGCGAGCTTCGTCCTGCATCTCGACGTGCCAGATGCCGATGCAGCGTGGAAGACTGCGCTGGATGCGGGGGCGGAGGTCCGGTTCGAACTGGCCGATCAGTTCTGGGGTGACCGGTACGGGCAGGTGAAGGACCCGTTCGGCTTCATCTGGTCAATCGGAGCACCACTGGACCAGCAGCAGGAGAGGGTCTCCGAACAACCGGCCGCGACGCCGGCCTAGTTACCAGGGCAGCTCTGATCCATCGCGGCGAAGGAAGTGGCCGCTGTCTGAAATCGTCAGCCGGCCGATCAGCTTGCGCATGTCGGCGACGCTTTCCCGGGGCGTGATCTCCGCGCCGGCTCCCCCCATCCGGGTCTGAACCCAGCCGGGGCTTAGTGCGACGCAGGCGATCCCTCGTGGCTTCGCTTCGATCGCGAGATTGCTCCACGCCATGTTCAGTGCTGCTTTCGACGTGCGGTAGGGGACCCAGCCGCCGCTATTGTCACCTATACTACCCATGCCGCTGGAGATCGCGATCATCTTGCCGCTTTCTGCCATGCGCGGGAGCAAAGCCTTGCCGAGCTGGAATGGCGCGATGACATTGACCATCATCATCGCCTGCCAGGCGAGCGCATCGCCCGGCCCTTGGGTGTTCATCGGGTTGCTGGTGCCAGCGTTGGCGATAAACAGGTCGAGCGGACCTTCGACGCGAAAGCCCGCGACTGCATTGGCGTCAGAGAGATCTAGAGAATCTACGCGAACACCAAGCGCGTCGAGTTCAGGGCTCGACTGCCGCGCGGTCGCGATGACTTCCCAGCCATCGGCCGCATATTGCGTAGCGAATTCGAGGCCGATCCCGCGGTTCGCGCCGGTGATGAGAACTGTGGGCATGAATCCTCAACGCCTCCGCGCCGGTAAGTTCCCTAGTCGAACAGGCTCGAGACGGAGCTTTCGTCGGCAATCCGGCGGACTGCCTCGCCGAGCAGCGGAGCAACCGTAAGGCGACGGATCTTGCAGTCCTGTGGATCGGGCTCGCCGGTCCAGATCGTGTCGGTCACGACGAGCTCGCTGAGCTCCGACTTCGCGACGCGGGCAGCGGCTGCGCCGGACAGGACGCCGTGGGTGCAATAAGCAAAGACCTCGACCGCGCCATGTTGCTTAAGGGCGGCAGCGGCGTTGCACAGGGTGCCCGCAGAATCGACGATATCGTCGATGAGGATGCAGGTTCGCTTGTCGACGTCGCCGATGATGTTCATCACTTCGGATTCGCCGGCCCGTTCGCGGCGCTTATCGACGATAGCCAGGGGGGCGTTGTTGAGGCGCTTGGCAAGGCCTCGCGCGCGCACCACACCGCCGACGTCGGGGGATACGACGATGAGTTCCCGGTTGCCGAACCGAGCGTGGATGTCGGTCGCAATCACTGGCGATGCGAAGAGGTTATCGGTCGGGATATCAAAGAAGCCCTGGATCTGGCCGGCGTGCAGGTCGATCGACAGCACACGGTTGGCGCCCGCAGTCGTGATCAGGTTTGCGACCAGCTTGGCGGAAATCGGCGTGCGCGGGCCGGGTTTCCGGTCCTGGCGGGCATAGCCGAAATAAGGGAGAACGGCGGTGATCCGCTTGGCCGACGCGCGTCTCAGCGCGTCGATGCAGATCAGGAGCTCCATGAGGTTGTCATTGGCGGGATAGCTCGTCGACTGGATGACGAAGACGTCCTCGCCGCGCACATTCTCGTTGATTTCGACGAATACCTCTTCGTCAGCGAAGCGGCGTACGCTGGCATCCGTCAGCGGCACTTCGAGATAGTCGGAGATCGAGCGGGCCAGCGGCAGGTTGCTGTTCCCGGCGAGCAATTTCATGGTCGGCATATCCCCTGGGGCAAAGCGCCTTTAGCGAGCGAGTCACACTGCCGTAAAGGTTGCCCAAGCGCGATCGCTCGCTAAATCGCCCGCATGACCAACCGCCTGAAGATCGCGCTCGCCCAGATGAACCAGCGCGTCGGCGATCTCGAAGCCAATGCGGCGGCCATGCTGGAAATGAGGCGGAGGGCAAAGGAAGCCGACCTGTTGCTTTGCCCGGAGCTGCAGCTGATCGGCTATCCGCCCGAGGATTTGGTGCTGAAGCCGGAATTCGTCCGCCGGACGCACGAATGCACTGACCAGCTTGTCGCAGCAACGGTCGAGCCGGGACCTGCAATGCTGATCGGCACGCTGATCGCGGAAGGGTCGGCGATCTATAATGCCGTGATCCTCGCCGACGGAGGGAAAGTTCTCGCGAGGACGCTGAAGCGCGAGCTGCCGAATTACGGAACGTTCGACGAGAAGCGCATTTTCGCGCCGGGGCCGTTGCCCGAGCCGCTCGAGTTCAAGGGCGTCAAGATCGGAGTGCCGATCTGTGAAGACATCTGGCAGGAAGTCGTCTGCGCTCACCTTGCGGAAGCCGGCGCCGAAATGCTGCTGGTGCCGAACGGCAGCCCGTACGAGCTGGACAAGGACGATCTTCGTTACCGCCTCGTTCGTTCGCGCGCGCTCCAGACCGGCCTGCCAATCGCTTACCTCAACCGCGTCGGTGGGCAGGACGAGCTGGCGTTCGACGGTTCGTCCTTCGTCATTCATCCGGACGGCGAGCGGGTCGTGCAGCTGTGCGACTGGGACGAGGCGCTGCTGATTACCGACTGGGAGAAGACGAGCGAGGGGTGGCGCTGCATGAGCCGCGAGACGCACGAGCTCGATGCGTTCCCCGAGGATGTCTACCAGGCAATGACGGTCGCGCTTCGGGACTATGTCGAGCGCAACGGCTTTCCGGGCGTGATCCTCGGCCTTTCCGGCGGAATCGACAGTGCCTTGTCGGCTGCGGTCGCCGTCGATGCGCTTGGCCCGGACAGGGTCTTTGGCGTGATGCTGCCGTCCAAGTATACAAGCGAGCAAAGTTTCGAAGACGCCCGGGAGTGCGCGCGTCTTCTCGGCTGCCGTCATGACGTCGTTTCCATTGAGCCCGCGGTCAAAGCCGTCGGCGAGATGCTGCCGAAGATGAGCGGCCTTGCAGCCGAGAACGTCCAGGCGCGGCTGCGCATGGTGGTACTGATGGCGCTTTCCAATTCCGGCGGCCAGATGCTGCTCACCACGGGCAACAAGAGCGAGATGAGCGTCGGCTATGCGACGCTCTACGGTGACATGGCGGGGGGTTATTCCGTTCTGAAGGACGCCTACAAGACGACTGTCTTTGCATTGTCGCGCTGGCGCAACGCCAACAAGCCCGAGGGTGCTCTTGGCCCTGACGGACCGGTGATGCCGGCAAGAGTGATCACCAAGCCGCCCACCGCCGAGCTTCGTCCTGGCCAGAAGGACGAAGACAGCCTGCCCCCTTATTCGGTGCTCGACCGCATCCTCGAAGGACTGGTCGACAAGGAGATGTCGGTGAAGGAGGTCGCTAACGCCACCGGAGAGGAGGTGACTCTAGTCACCGAGATCGAATCCAAGCTTTTGCGGGCCGAGTACAAGCGCCGGCAGGCGCCGCCGGGAGTCAAGATCGGAAACCGCAACTTCGGACGCGACCGCCGCTACCCGATCAGCAATTTCTTCCACACCGGTCCGCAGACGAAGGCACCGCGATGAGTGTCGTCACTCGCTTCGCTCCCTCGCCGACCGGACGCCTGCACGTCGGAAATATCCGTACGGCGCTGCACAACTTCCTGTTTGCCCGGAAGCACGGTGGCACGTTTATCCTGCGTATCGACGATACCGATCGGGACCGCTCGACCGCCGAGTTCGACCAGGCGATACGCGACGATCTCGATTGGATGGGCCTCGTGCCCGACACGCTCGTGCGTCAGTCGGAGCGTTTCGACCTCTACGAGCGCGAGTTTCAGCGGCTGAAGGACGCGGGACGCGTTTATGCTTGCTACGAGAGCGCCGAGGAGCTCGACCTTCGCCGCAAGGTGCTGCTCGGACGCGGCCTGCCGCCTGTTTACGAGCGCAAGCCCGCGGATGCGCCCGTGCCCGAAGGGCGCTCGCCGCACTGGCGGTTCAGGCTCGATCATGATGCGCCGATCGTCTTTAACGATCTCATTCGCGGCGAGCAGAAGTTCGACCCCAAGCTCTTGAGCGATCCGGTCGTGCGGCGCGAGGACGGCAGTTGGCTCTACCTGTTGCCGAGCGTCATCGATGACGTCGATCTTGGCATTACGCACATCGTTCGCGGCGAGGACCATGTCTCGAACAGCGCTGCGCAGATTCAGATGTTCGAAGCGCTGGGTGCCAAGCCGGCCCAATTCGCGCATGAGGCCCTGCTGGTCGCGGCTGAAGGAAAGCTGTCGAAGCGGCTCGGCTCCTATGGCGCCGAGCATCTTCGCGCCGAGGACGTGGAGCCGATGGCGATGCTTTCGGTGCTGGCGCGGATCGGCACTTCACAGCCGGTCGAAGCGGTTGCGGAGCTTGATCAGCTCGCCGCCGAATTCGACTTCGCGACGTTCGGCCGGGCGCCTGCCCATTTCGACCCGAAGGACGTCGAGCTGGTTAACGCAAGGCTCCTCCACACACTCGACTTTGCGACTGTGGCGGGACGGCTGCCCGCCGGCGCGACGGAAGAGGATTGGCTGCTGCTGCGCGGCAATCTCTACCGGTTGGCCGATTTCGCTGACTGGTTCGCGGTTCTGAACGGCGAGGTCGAGCCGCCCGAGCTCAGCCATGACGAACGGCTTCTCGTAAAGGATGCCGCCGCCGTCGCCGAGAGCCTCGATTGGAAAGCCGAGCCGTGGAAGGCTCTCACCGGGGAGCTCAAGGAGACGTCAGGTCGGAAGGGCCGGGAGCTGTTCCACCCGCTCCGGCTTGCACTGACCGGCCGCGACAGTGGACCCGAAATGGCCGGCCTTGTGGCGCGCATGGGCAGGGATCGCGCCGTTCGCCGCCTCGAAGCCGCCGCCAAGCGCTGAATTTCCAATTCAGCAACGGAACAATCAGGCTTGCACCAGGTATGATATGATGTAACATTGCCGACATTGAGCTCTCTGGGAGAGGAGGTTCATGATGTTGGCCTATACGGCAAACGTACCGGTCGCCGGGAAACGCGAATCGAGCCCCAATACATTCTTATTCATCGTCGCTGCACACGTCGCAGCGCTCGCCGCGGTGATGAGCGCCAAGATGGACCTGCCGCAACGGCCCCGAGAGCGGCCGACGATCATCGACCTCATTCATCGTCCCCCTCCACGAGAGAACCTGACGAACATCGAAGAAACGCGGACTCTCCCTCGGCCGGCCGAGACCCGGATTTATCAGAGGGTGCCAGAGCCTATCCCCGAGGCCGTCAGCGTCACGCTCGACATGGGCGGTCCCACGGTTGATCCCGGCGCGCTCGGGACTGACGACGCGGCCGTTATCCCGGCAATTCCAAAAACGACGGTCATGCCGGTTCACCGTGACGCACGCCTTCTCACGCCCGCGTCCGAATTGAAACCGCCCTATCCGGCCTCGAAGCTCCTTACAGAGGAAGAAGCGGTCCTCACCCTGCGCCTGTCAATCGACGAACGCGGGCGCGTCGTCGCCGTCGAGCCAATCGGGCGCGCGGACCGCGACTTCCTCCAGGCCGCACGCCAACATCTGATCGCTCACTGGCGCTACCAGCCGGCGATGGAGGGAGAGCGCACAGTCTCGTCATACCTGACGATCACCCTGCACTTCATGCTCGACGGCTAGGAGGCTGGCGATAGCGGCCAGGCCTCCTTATCTTGGTGTCATGTCCTGGTTTCCTCGCCCGTCGAGCCCGCGCACAGCCTTCCGTGACCTGGCGACGTTTGTCCGCCACCGCGAGCGGGAGCACGTGATCGGCGCAGCGCTCGCGTTTCTTGTTACGCTGATCATCGTCATCGAGTTCATCGTCGACGCAAAGATCGGCACCGCTCCGCCCCCGCGGATCGTCGAGGTCGAGCTCTATCCGTCGAACCGCACCGACGCCCAAATCATCGCCGACCAGAAGAAGGACATGGCGGAAAAGGCCGCCGCGGAAAAAGAAAAGCAACGGCAATTCCAGAAGCTCGAAAAACAACTCGGGATGTAAGCGCCGACAAGCGCTTCATGGACGAGGCGCTGCGGCTCGGCGAGGGAGCGCGCGGCCGAAGCGCGCCCAACCCGAACGTCGGGTGCGTGATCATATCGGCGGGTGGCCGCGTCGCCGGAAAAGCCGCTACTGCACCTGGCGGACGTCCCCATGCAGAAGCCGCCGCGCTTGAACAGGCAGGAAAGCGGGCGAAAGGCGCAACGGTATACGTCACGCTCGAGCCATGCGCCCATGATAGCGCGCGAGGTCCCGCTTGCACGGAGCTCCTGATCGCTGCCCGGCCGGCGCGGGTGGTTATTGCGTTGAAGGACCCCGATCCGCGCACCTCGGGCAGGGGCATTCGCCGCCTTCGTGCGGCCGGAATCGAGGTGGCTCTCGGGGTTGGCCGCGACGCCGCCAAACGCTCGCTCTCAGGATGGCTCACTCGACTGCGGCTGGGCCGACCGCGGATCACGCTCAAGCTTGCGCTATCGATCGACGGCAAGATCGCGCTTCGGTCCGGCGAATCCAAATGGATCACGGGCGAGGACGCGCGCCGGCACGTGCATCTGGAGCGGGCGCGCAGCGACATGATCCTCGTTGGTCGCGGCACCTATCTTGCGGACCAGCCGCGCCTCGATGTCCGGCTGCCGGGGCTCGAGCAAGCCTCTCCGAGACGAGCACTGCTCACCCACGGCGAAGCCGTCGATGGCTGGGAAATCCTTTCAAATCCTGAAGATGTGTACCGGCTCCATGACGTCAATGACCTTTTGGTCGAGGGCGGATCCGCGACAGCGACGGCTTTCCTTGCAGAGGACCTCGTCGACCGGATCCTGATCTACCGCGCGCCGATCATCGTTGGCGAAGGAAAATCCAGCTTCGGCTACGTCGGACTCGACGCGATCGCCGATGCACACGACCGCTGGAACCTGGTCGACGAGGAGCGGCTCGGCGTCGACCGGCTCGAAGTTTACGAGCGCGAGCGCCGGGACTAAGCGCTGGCCATGTTCACCGGGATCATCACCGACGTCGGCACCGTGCGCAGCGCAGAGCAGCGTGGCGATCTCCGCCTCGTGATCGGCACCAGCTACGACCTCGCAACCGTCGACCTGGGCGCTTCAATCTCCTGCTCGGGCGTCTGCCTGACCGTCGTTGACAAGGGCGAGGATTGGTTTGCGGTGGATGTCTCCGGGGAGACCGTTTCCAAGACCGCGGCCGATCACTGGGGCGAGGGTGCGAAGGTCAATCTCGAGCGCGCTCTTCGCCTCGGCGACGAGCTGGGCGGTCACATCGTCACCGGCCATGTCGACGCCGTCGCACGCGTGGTCGGGACCTGCGCGGAAGGTGATTCCACCCGTATCGGCATCAGCGTGCCGAGCGAGCTTGCGCCGATGATTGCGGCCAAGGGATCGATCACGCTCGACGGCGTGTCCCTGACCGTGAACGAGGTCCGCAAGGCAGAGGACGGAAGCACCCACTTTGCCGTCAACGTCATCCCTCATACGGCACAACACACGACGCTCGGAGCGCTTACCCCCGAGCAACACCTGAATGTCGAGGTCGACGTGCTCGCCCGCTATCTCGATCGGATGATTGCGGCCCGCGCACACTAGGAACAGGTTTGTTCCTCCTTTCGATCACATTCCAGTGTGATATATTTGGTTCATGAGCACGACTCTCATCGAGCGCTTGAACGCTATCATCGAAACCGGCGAAGTCAGTCGCGCGGGTCTCGCCAGGGCTGCCGGTCTTCACCCGAACAGCCTGCGCAAGCTCGGCCAGGCCGACTGGAACCCGACTGCGGATACGCTCGGGCGTCTGGAAAAGCTCATCCAGCGCGGCGCCACCGACGTGCTTGTCGGTCCCGAAGAGATCATCAACGAGGCCCGTAACGGCCGCATGTTCATCCTCGTCGACGACGAGAATCGGGAGAATGAGGGTGACCTCGTCATCCCGGCGCAGATGGCGACCCCGGAGGCTGTGAATTTCATGGCGCGCCACGGTCGCGGCCTGATCTGCCTCGCGCTCACCAAGGAGCGCGCCGACACGCTCGGCCTCGAGCCGATGACGCGCACCAACCGGAGCCGCAACGAAACCGCTTTCACTGTCTCGATCGAGGCGCGCGAGGGAATTACCACCGGCATCAGTGCCGCCGATCGCGCCCGGACGATCGCCGTCGGAATAGATGCGACCTATGGCCCCGACGCCATCGTTTCTCCCGGCCACGTGTTCCCGCTGATCGCCAGGCCGGGCGGAGTCCTCGTCCGTGCGGGCCACACCGAGGCGGCCGTCGACGTCTCTCGCCTTGCCGGCCTCAATCCGAGCGGTGTCATCTGCGAGATCATGCGCGAGGACGGGACCATGGCCCGGCTTGACGACCTCATGGACTTTGCCGGTATCCACGGTCTCAAGATCGGCACCATCCGTGATCTCATTGCCTATCGGCTGAAGAAGGATCATCTGGTCGAGAAGGTCTCGAGCGCACCGTTCACCGCCGGCAGCGGCGCGCCCTGGCAGGCCCAGGTCTTTCGCGACAAGGCTAGCGGCGAGGAGCAGCTCGCTCTTGTCCATGGCGCAATCGACCCGACCGAACCCGTGATGGTTCGCATGCACAGCCTCGATCTTTTCGCCGACGTTATTGGCGAATCCTGCGCGCGCTCCGGCGTCCTCCAGAGAGCAATGCGGATGATCGAAGAGCAGGGATCGGGCGTCGTGGTCACCCTTCACGCTGCTGCTCCCGGATCCCTTTCACGCTCGATCGACATCCGCGCCGGGAAGCCCGTCGAGGGCGGCGACGCGGTGCGCAGCTACGGCACCGGCGCACAGATCCTGGCCGCTCTCGGCATTCACGACATGATCCTCCTTTCGAACACGCACCACGCGCCGGTGGGACTTGCCGGCTACGGTCTTGCGATCGTCGAAGAGCGTCCGATCAAGCTGGAGCGCTGAGGCGATGTCGACCATACTTCTCGTCGAAGCGCGCTTCTATCCGCACCTCAACGACATGCTGCTCGACGGTGCGCGGAAGGTCATCGAAACGGCTGGCCACAAGCATGAGACGCTGACCGTTCCTGGGGCGCTCGAGATTCCCGGTGCAATTGCACTAGCCGCACGGAGCGGTCGATTCTGCGCCTTTGTTGGCCTTGGCGTCGTCATCCGCGGCGAGACCTATCATTTCGAGGTCGTCTCGAACGAGAGCGCACGGGGCATCATGGACCTGACGCTGCAGGGCTATGCCGTGGGCAACGGCATTCTTACCGTGGAGAACGAACAGCAGGCGATTGCCCGCTGCGATCCCATCCAGCTCGACAAGGGCGGCGCCGCCGCGCAGGCAGCGCTCGCTCTATTCGAGCTTCGGGAACAGTATGCGCCCTAAGCAGCCTTCGCATCATCCAGCGTGGGATAATCAACGTAGCCTTGAGCCCCGCCGGAATAAAAGGTCGAGCTGTCCCCCTCGTTGAGGGGCGCGTCCAGTGCGATCCGTTTGACCAGATCGGGGTTCGCAATGAAGTGGCGCCCGATGCTCACGCCGTCGATTGCGCCATTCTCGACGAGTTGCCGCGCGTCGTCCCAGTTGCTGTCGGCATTGATGAAGATGCGGCCCGAATAACGCTTGCGCATCAACGGGCTGACCGGCTCGGTCGGCAATACCCCGGTCGAAGTCTTCTTCCGCGGTTCGCGCATCTCGATCCACGGCACCTTGAGCTCTTCGAGCCGCTCGGCAACAGCCTCGAACAGCGGAATCGGGTTCGCGTCCTCCACACCTTGCGAGTGAATGTTCGGCGAAAAGCGGATGGCCACGCGGTCCATGCCGATCTCGGCGCCGACTGCCTCCAGGACCTCGGTCATGAAGCGGATCCGGTTATCGATCGAGCCGCCATATTCATCGGTACGAAAGTTGGCTCCGTCACGCAGGAATTGGTCAACCAGGTAGCCATTTGCACCGTGCACCTGGATCCCGTCGAAGCCTGCGGCAATCGCGTTGCGGGCCGCTCTCGCATAGTCGCAGACAATCCGCTCGATATCGTGCTTGGTCGCGGCCCGCGCTTCGACGTAGGGAACCTTACCTTCCCACGTGTGCGCGTAATCCGGAGCTGTCGTCGCGGAGGAAGACACCGGCTCCATGCCGCTGACACTCGGGTGTACCAACCGGCCCATGTGCCAGAGCTGAGCGACAATGCGTCCACCTTGGCTGTGAACCGCTCGGGTGACTTGCTTCCACGCTTCGACCTGAGCGTCGTTCCAAAGGCCCGGTGCGCCCGGCCAGCCGAGGCCTTCGCGACTGATGCCGGTCGCTTCGGAGGTAATCAGTCCGGCAGTCGAGCGCTGCGCATAATAGGCTGCCATCAGATCGTTCGGTAGCGTCTCGCGACCGGCGCGGGCGCGGGTCAGCGGTGCCATGATGATGCGGTTGGGAATCTCGAATGCGCCAAGCTGCAGCGGATCGAACAAGCCGGCCATGGTAACTCCTCGCGAAAATCGGACTTCACGCCGGCGGCGCAGATAGTTGCGAACCGAAACCATTCAACCGTGGATCTGCTTGGAGGGTCATAAGGTAGCTTTATCGATCCTGGCGCAGCTTCAAGCTTTCGCGCCGAGGGTTGTGCCCCTAAGCGCCGACTGTGCGTCACGCGTCCCAGCCCCACCGCTTCGCCTTCCCAGCCCTTCTTCTCGGCAACGTCGCGCTGGCTTTCGGTCCGTGGATGGTGAGGCTTGCCGATGTCGGCGCGGTGGCGGCCGGATTCTGGCGGGTTACCATCGCCTTGCCGTTCCTGTGGGTGATCGCCCACGCATCCGGCCAACGGTCACACTGGCCCTCGCGGCCTCTCATTATCGCGATCCTCGTCGCGGTGATTTTCTACGTGCTCGACCTTGCCGCGTGGAACGTTGGCATCCGCATGACCAAGCTTGGTAATGCGACGTTGTTCGGCAACACCGGAAGCTTCGTTTTTGCCATTTACGGTCTGTTGCTCGCCCATCGGCTGCCGTCAGCCCGCCAGGCCGGGGCACTGGTTCTCGCAATCGGCGGCGCGGCACTTTTGATGAACAGCAGCTATGAGCTGTCGCCGAAGAATTTCACCGGCGACATCCTGACACTCGTCGCTGGCCTCCTTTATGGCGGTTATCTGATTTTCATGGAGCGCGCCCGAACCGTCCTCCAGCCCGTGCCGCTGCTGCTCCTTGCTACATTGTTCGGCGCGCCGATGCTGTTTGGGATCAGCGCCGGGATGGGAGAGCGTATCTGGCCGCATGATTGGACGCCGCTGATCGTCTTTGCATTGTCGAGCCAGGTCGTCGGCCAAGGACTCCTTGTTTATTCGATCGGCACCTTGCCGCCGCTCGTCGTTGCCCTGGGTCTTCTGACGCAGCCGGTGGTCAGCGCCACTGTCGGCTGGATTGCCTATGGCGAGGGTCTCTCCGCGATGGACGGGATCGGCGCATTGGCAATTGCCGCCGCCCTGGTCCTCGTCCGCCTCCCCGAGCGGGGCTTGCGAAGCGAGGCCGACGCGCTCAGTTGACCGCCATGGAGTCGGCAAGTCCACTGGAGCAATTGCGCCGCCGCCTAGCGCTCGCCGTTGGCGAGAACGCGGTTTTCGACGGATGGACACGGGCAGCCGTCGACAGCGCCGCGAGCCGGCTTGGCATCGAACCTCTCCAGGCGCGTCTCGCCATGCCCAACGATCAGGCCGGAATGATTGACGTCTACATTCAGGAGGTCGACCGAGCGCTCGAAGCCTATTTCACGCCCGAACGGCTTGCCGGCATAAAGATCCGGGAGAAGGTCCGCGGGCTGGTATGGCGGCGCCTCGAGGTCATGGGGCCGGCTCGCGAAGCGATCCGCCGAGCGCTCGCTATTCTCGCAATGCCTCAGAACCTAGCGTTGGCGCTCCGCATTTCCTGGCGCACCGCCGACGTGATGTGGCGCATCGCCGGGGATAGTAGCACCGACATCAACCACTATACGAAGCGCATCACGCTTGGCGCCGTCTACGGCTCGACGCTCCTGTTCTGGCTTGATGATGACAGCGAAGGATGGAGCGCAACCGCCGAATTCCTCGACCGGCGGATCGACAACATCATGCGCTTCGAGAAATTCAAGGCGGATTGGCGCCGCTCATCGGACCACCTCAGCCTTGCGCGGTTCCTGGGCCGGTTACGCTATCCGCCACGCTAAGGTTCGACGCAGGCAGCGGCCGCTTCGGTGCAATTCACTTCACAGCTCGCAACGTAAATGATAATCAGTCGCAACAATGAACGCGCTGTTCCAGACCGACGTGATTGGGCTCGACCGTCTGAAGGTCGGGACGAGGGCGCGCGTTTCGTCGGTCGACTGGGATTCTCTCGAACATTCCGAGGCTTGTCGCCTGCGGCATTTCGGTTTCGATGAAGGCGTTCTGGTGGAGCCGCTCCATCTTGGTCCGTTCGGCCGCGACCCGATTGCCATTCGCGTCGGCCGGATGACCGTTGCGATTCGCCGCCGCCACGCCGGTGCGATCAGCGTCACTCCGATAGCTTAGTGAACCCGCTTCCGCTCGTTGCCGTCGCCGGCAGTCCCAATGCCGGCAAGAGCGCACTCTTCAACGCACTCACGGGTGCGCGCCAGAAAGTCGGCAATTATCCCGGCGTGACCGTCGAGCGCCACTCTGGTCGATTGGTGCTTGCCGACGGCCGCCCCGTCGAACTCGTTGACCTCCCTGGCGCCTACAGTTTGGAGCCGGCAAGTCCCGACGAAGCCGTGACGCGCGACGTGCTGCTCGGCAGGCAAAAGGGCGAGCGCCAGCCCGACGCGTTGATGATCGTCGTCGACGCCTCGAACCTCGACAACCACCTTCGCTTCTGCCTGCAGCTGATCGAGCTCGGCCTTCCAACGATCGTCGCACTCAACATGGTCGACCTTGCCAAGCGCGACGGGCTCGAGCTCGATCCCAAGGCGCTCGAACAGGAGCTCGGAGTGCCGGTGATCGAGACGGTTGCCGTCCGGCGTCGCGGCATTCAGGAGTTGCATTCGGCAGTTGACGACATGCTCTCCGCGCCGTTCTGCGGCGTCCACCAGCACGTCAAGAGCGACCTCATCCACCTTCAGCGCCGTGCCCGCGAGGTCGCCACCGCCGCAGTAGTCAGTGAGACGCCGGTCCGCCGTTGGACCCACCGCCTCGATTCCATTCTGCTCCACCCGGTTGCCGGCCCGATCATCCTTGCAGCGATCATGTTCGTGATGTTCCAGGCAGTGTTCGCGTGGAGCCAGACGCCGGTGTCGTGGATCGAGGACGCGGTCGCCTGGCTGTCGGGTGCAGCCTCGGCTGTTCTGCCGGCCGGCCTAATGCGATCGCTGATCGTCGACGGCGCAATCGCGGGCGTCGGCGCCGTGATCACTTTCCTGCCGCAAATCCTCATCCTGTTCTTCTTCATCCTGCTGCTGGAAGGCACCGGCTACATGGTCCGTGCAGCTTTCCTGATGGACCGGCTCATGCATGGGGTTGGTCTCTCGGGCCGTGCCTTTATTCCGCTGCTGTCGAGCTTCGCATGCGCTGTCCCGGGAATCATGGCGACGCGTACCATCGAGGACCCGAAGGATCGCCTGACGACCATCCTCGTCGCGCCCCTGATGACCTGTTCCGCGCGGCTCCCAGTGTACACGCTCATCATCGGGGCGTTCATCCCGAATAGGCGTTTGGCCTGGGGCATCGGGCTCCAGGGCGTCGTGATGTTCTGGCTCTATGTGACTGGCATTTGCGGAGCTTTGCTTGCCGCGTTCGTTCTGCGTCGAGGCGTGCTCAGGGGCGGCGGAGGCGGGTTCATGATGGAGCTGCCCAAATATCAGTGGCCGCCGCTCAAGGACGTCGCGATCGGAATCCTCACCCGGGCCCAGATTTTCCTCAAGCGGGCCGGCACGATCATCCTCGGGACGACGGTCGTTCTGTGGGCGCTGGCGAGCATGCCGCAGGCCCGGCCGGGTCAGAAGCAGAGCGAGGTCTCGATCGCCGGGCAGATCGCGAACGGCATCGAGACCGTGGTGCGGCCGATCGGTTTCAACCACGACATCAGCCTCGCTTTGCTTCCGGCGATGGCCGCCCGCGAAGTCGCAGTCAGTGCGATTGCGACGGTATATTCGATCGACTCGGCGGACGAGGAAGCCGGCTCGAAATCACTGGAAGACCGTCTCCAGCACCGCTGGTCGCTGGCGACCGCTCTCGCCTTTCTCGCCTGGTTCGTGTTTGCGCCCCAATGCATTTCAACCATCGCAGTCACCCGGCGGGAAACCAACGGCTGGAAGTGGCCGCTATTCATGGTGAGCTACCTGTTCGCCGCCGCTTACGGCGCGGCTGGCGCAACCTACTGGACGGCGGTTGCGCTCGGTCTATAGCTACCTCCAAGAAAAGGAGAGCGTGAAATGGCGGGCGTGAACAAGGTGATCCTGGTCGGCAATCTTGGCGCGGACCCTGAGGCCCGTTCGCTCAACAACGGCGGCGAAGTCGTCAACCTGCGAGTCGCCACGTCCGAGCAGTGGAAGGACCGCGACGGCAACCGGCAGGAGCGGACCGAGTGGCACCAGGTGGTGATCTTCAACGAAAATCTCGGCCGGGTCGCCAAGAGCTACCTTCGCAAGGGGTCGAAGGTCTACCTCGAAGGTCAGCTCCAGACCCGCAAATGGACGGACCAGTCCGGCAATGACCGCTACTCGACCGAAATCGTGCTTCAGCGTTTCCGCGGCGAGCTGGTGCTGCTCGACAGCCGCGAAGGCGCAGGAGCCGGGGGCGGACGCAGTGCATTCGGCGACGATTACGAGGATCTTGGCGCAGGCGCGCCGAGCAGCGGTTCGTCACGCCCGCAGACGCGGCCGCAGCCGGCGGCATTCGACACCGACCTCGACGACGACGTTCCGTTCTAGGGTTGTTCCCGCTTGAGCTTGGCGAGCACCGCGAAGGGGCTCGCCTGCCCTTCGGTCATGATGCCTGCTTCCTTGAGCGCCGCGTCGGCCCCTGCGCTGCGCGGATAAGGATTAAGGCTGAGCGCCAACGTATCCGCGATCGCCCCGCCGAGGTCGATGAGCGCGCCGTCATGGAATACGACATCGCAATCCTTCGCGCCGAGCTCAATCTCCTCTTCCGGCGCGCCACTCGCGGGCTCGGGCGTAAACAGGATCGCGAACGGTTCGTCGACATGGGCGGCGACAGGATCGCCGGTGACCACGCAACTCTGGTCCAGCGCTGCACCAAGGCGGCCGTCCGCGCGAATGATATCGCCGGTGCGCTCGAGGGTAACGTGCGCTTCGAGGCGGTGGAGCGACTGCAGCCCGAGACGGCGAGCGACGGCATTTCGCTCGGCATCATCGGCGACGAGGTCGAGCCTTTCGCCATCCCGAATCTGGTCGAGCCTAAGCTGGTGGGCGAAGCGGTCGCTCATGCAATTGCTCCCTTCCCGATCTCTTCGGCCGGGCTCGAGGCAAGCCGTGCCTTGAACCTTTTCAGCTCATCTTCGCTCCAATCAACCGCATCGTCGGGGGCGGCCTCCCGGTAGAGGCTGTCCCGCGTCGCCGAGGCAAAGTTTCCCTCATCCACAGTTCGCCACAACTCGGTCCGCCTCGCCAACATTCCGACGAGCTTGCGGACAGTCTTGCCAAGACTCGGGTCTCCGAGTCCCAGCTCGCGATGCTCGCTTTCCATCACCTCGATGAAGCGTTCCGTCAGTGCCACCGAAATGCGCTGTCCTTCATCACCTTCGGTCTCGAGGCGAACGAGCGTCAGCGCAGTAAGGCTAGAAAGGACTGCGAAGCGGCCGTCGAGCGTGTCGGACACCCCGCCTTCGACATACCAGCCTGGTTGCCGCGCTTCCGCGGTCAGCGCATCGAACAGGGCTGCGCCCCGCGACGGCTCGGCCGTTAATCCCCGGAACAGGAAACCAAGCATAGCGTCCTTCGCGGCTCTGGAGTGCAGGAGCTATGGAGCATTAGCTTGCGTCGCTCCATGCGTCCCGCATATTGAGGCCCGCGCGCCTTGAGGCAAGGCGGCAATCCCAAAGAAGGTTCGTTGAATGAAGCTTGCGGTATTGAAGATGGCCACGATCGCTGCAGCGATGATGCTCGCTGGGTGCGCGCAGTTCCGCCAGCACAAGGGTGTGGTGCTCGATCCGCAGATTGCGAGCGCGATCCAGCCCGGCGTCGACAACAAGACTTCTGTCGAAAAGGCGCTTGGCCGTCCAACCTTCATCGGACAGTTCACGCCGAACGACTGGTACTATGTCTCGCGCGACGTGAACCAGGTCGCCTTCCGCAACCCGCACGTCACCAAGCAGACGGTGATGATCGTGCGCTTTGACCAGAAGGGCAACGTCGCCTCGGTCCAGCAGACCGGTCGCGAGCTGGTGATGAACGTCGATCCGACCGGCAGGACAACGCCGACGCTCGGTCGCAAGCGCAGCTTCTTCGAGGAGCTGTTCGGGAACATCGGCACCATCGGTGGTCCCGGCCTTCCCGGACAAGGCGGGCCGGGCCAGTAACGGCCCTGCGCTTCCGCGCAGAAGCTGTTTCGCCTAAGCGTCGCTCATGACCGCGACGCCCGCCGGCATGACCTATGCCGACTATCTGCAGCTAAAGCAGCTCCTGGCGGCGCAGCGGCCGCTGTCGAACCTTCACGACGAGATGCTTTTCATCGTCATCCACCAGACCAAAGAGCTGTGGATGAAGCAGATGCTGCACGAGCTCCGCCTCGCGATCGATCTCGTGCAGTCGAACCGCTTTGCCGAAGGCTACAAGGCGATGGCGCGCATCAGCCGGATCCAGGCGGTCATGACCCTGTCATGGGACGTCCTCTCGACGCTGACGCCTGTCGATTACCTCAAGTTCCGCGACGTCCTTGGTACCTCGTCAGGGTTCCAGTCGGCCCAGTTCCGCGAGATCGAGTTCCGGCTCGGCCTCAAGGAGCCCAACTTCATCAACCATTACGATGAGGGAAGCGCAGAGCGCGCGTCGCTTCAAAAAGCGCTCGAGGACCCGAGCCTTCGCGAGGCATCTCATGCCGCGCTGGAGCGCGCCGGCCTGGATCTGGGCGATCGTTCGGTCGAGGCGGTGGCTCGCGCCTGGCTCGAAGTCTACCGCGACGCCGAGCGCTGGTTCGACCTCTACGAGCTTGCTGAAAAGCTGGTCGACATCGACGACGCGCTCGCATCCTGGCGCCACAAGCATGTACTGACCGTCGAGCGAATCATCGGCAACAGGCCCGGGACTGGCGGCTCGGCCGGGGCACCCTACCTTCGCGCGACCCTCGAGAAGCGCGTGTTCCCCGAGCTGTGGGCGCTGAGGACCGATCTTTGAGTTTCAAGCCGTTGTTCTCGCGGAGCCTGGGCGCCGACCCCGAGCGGCTGCACTTTGCCGCTCACAGCCATCACCTGTGGCCCGACGCCAGCTTCGACGGCCAGGTCGCTGCCTGGAACGACGCGGCGCTGCTCGCCGACCGCAAGTGGGACAAGGTGATGGGTGAGCTCTGGCCGACAGCGCAGGCCGAGGTAGCAGCCGAGCTTGGAACTGAGCAGCCGGACAGCATCGTCTTTGCGTCCAACACGCACGACTTTCTCGTTCGGCTCGTGACTGCTGCTCCGAGGCAGCGCGGGCCACTTCGCATCCTCACCACCGACGGGGAGTTTCATAGCGCGCGGCGCCAATTCGCGCGCTGGGAGGAGGAGGGCTGGATCAGCGTCGAGCGGTTGGCGGCTGAGCCGTTCGAGACGCTCGCCGAGCGCTTTCTTGCATCTGCTGCCACCGGCGAACACGACTTCATCTTCGTCAGCCAGCTGCTGTTCGGCAGCGGCCGCATCTTCGATCGAGTGGAACCGCTGGCGGCGCTTGGCCGCCCCGAAGGACCGTGGGTCATCCTGGACGGCTATCATGCGTTCATGGCGATCGATCGGCCGCTGGGCGAGCCTGCAGCCGCGTCGGCGTTCTATCTTGGCGGCGGGTACAAATATGCGATGGCCGGCGAAGGATGCGCATTCATGCACGCGCCCGAGGGTTTCGGGCCGCGGCCTCCAGTCACCGGCTGGTATGCCGAGTTCGAGGACCTGACCCTTCCCGCGGGCGTCGTCGGTTATGCGACGGACGCCAGCCGTTTTCTTGGAGCGACCTTCGATCCGTCCGCGCTCTACCGCTTCACTGCCGTTCGCCGAATGCTCGCCGAGAACGGCCTTACGACGAGGTTCATTTCAGGCCACGTCGCCGAGCTTCAAAAGCTGCTGCTCGCTTCCATCCTTTCCACGCCGCTCGGAAATGCGGATCTTCTGAACCCGCTCGATGGGCGGGCGCACGCGCGCTTTCTCGCGTTCCGCAGCCCCGATGCGCAGCGCTGGTACGCCGATCTCAAGGCGAGGAACTGCATTACCGACGTTCGCGGTGACGTCCTGCGTATCGGCTTCGGCATCTATCAGGATGAAGAGGATGTCGAGCGCTTGGCCGCCTATCTGGGGGAATTGAATTGACCGACGCCGTCCGGCCGCAGCGGCGCGCATCGCTGGTGCTCGCGATCCTGCTGGTCGCCTACATCTTCAACTTCCTCGACCGGCAGATCCTCGGCATCCTCGCCCAGCCGATCAAGGCCGACCTCAACCTCAGCGATACGCAATTCGGCGCTATCGGCGGTCTAGCGTTTGCGCTGCTCTATTCGGTTCTCGGTATTCCTCTCGCGTTTCTTGCCGACAAAACTAGCCGGAGCGGCGTGATTGCCGGAGCGCTCGCCCTGTGGAGCGCTTTCACTGCGCTTTGCGGAACTGCTCACGGCTATGGTCAGCTATTTGTGTACCGGCTGGGCGTCGGCATAGGCGAAGCTGGAGGGGTTGCACCCTCCTATGCCCTGATCGCCGATTATTTCCCGCCTGAGCGCCGGGCGCGAGCGCTCGGGGTCTTTTCACTCGGCGTCCCGATCGGGCTCGCGCTTGGAACCTTGATCGGCGCCTATATCGCGCATGCGATCAACTGGCGCGCCGCCTTCATCACCATGGGGATTGCCGGCATCATTCTTGCGCCGATCCTTCGGTTGGTGGTTCGCGATCTGCCGCGCACCGCGTCGGCGACGCAGGCACCCCTCGCAAGCGTCTTTCCGATGCTTGCGAAGAAACCGGCATTCTGGTTTCTCGCCTTCGCGGCTTCAGCGAGCTCGCTCTGCGGCTACGGGCTTGCTCTGTGGACGCCTTCCGTGTTGATGCGCAGCTTCGGCCTCGACCTGCTCTCGACCGGCAACTTCCTTTCATCCCTTGTCTTCATCGGTGGCTGCACGGGCGTGTTCGCCGGCGGCTGGTTCGCGGACCGCCTCGGCGCGATGGACCGCGGCTGGTATGCGAAATTGCCGGCGATCGCCTGGCTGGTCACCGCGCCGACGTTCGTCGCGGGTTTTTTCGCCCCAAGCCTGTGGCTGGCATGGCCGCTACTGCTCATTCCAAATGCTCTCAACATCCTGTGGCTCGGCCCTGTAACAACCGCCGTTCAGCACCTCGTTCCCCAGCCGATGCGAGCCACGGCATCGGCAACCTTCCTCCTCATCAACAATCTCATCGGGCTCGGTGTCGGCCCGCTGCTCATCGGCCGACTATCGGAGGCGCTCAAGGCCACTTACGGCGTGGACGCGCTGCGCAATGCCGCCGTGGGCTGCTGCGCATTCTATCTCGTAGCTGCCGTGCTGATGCTTATGGCTGTCCGCCCGCTGCGAGCTTCCTGGGTCGATGAGAAATAGATCCAAGCACCTGAATAGTCTCGACATTTCAGGTTCATCCTAGTGCGCTAAGCCGCAAGTTCCATCCGTTTAGGCGTTGGAACGGTGCACCGAACGGACCGTTTTCCCCGTTCGAGAGGAGATTTTACGATGTTGAGCAGAGTATTTCTCGCCGCGGGCGTCGCCGCCTTGGCGATCGCTGCTCCGGCAACGGCACAGAAGGGCGGTCACGGCGGTGGCGGAGGCCACGGCAATGGCGGTGATGGCGGTCAGCCTGCTGCGCAGGGAGGCGGCGGTGGCGGAGGTCACGGTAACGGCGGCGGTGGCGGAGGCCACGGCGGCGGTGGCGGCGGTGCCCCAGTGTTCCAGGGTGGCGGTGGTGGACGCGGCCATGGGGGAGGCGGCGGCGGTGCCCCGGTCTTCCAGGGTGGCGGTGGCGGACGCGGCCATGGGGGAGGCGGCGGCGAGGCGCAGGTCCAACGCGGGGGCGGTCACGGCCATGGCGGCGGCTTCGCGGCTCCGCAGATGCGAGTTGAGCGCCAGCAGTCACGAGGTTTCGAGCGTCAGCAGTCGCGCGGGTTCGAACGCCAGCAGGGCCGTAGTTTCGAGCGGCAGCAGGCCCACCAGCAGGGCCGTAGTTTCGAGCGGCAGCAGGCCCACCAGCAGGGTCGTGGCTCCGAGCGCCAGCAGGTCCGCCAGCAGGGGCATGGTTTCGAGCGCCAGCAGGCGCGAAACCTCGAGCGTCAGCAGGGTCAAGGCTTCGAGCGGCAACAGGCGCGGAAATTCGAGCGCCAGCAGTTGAATGCTGATCGCGGTCAACAGCAAGCGCTTATCAGGCAGCAGCAATTCAATGCGCAGCAGATTGCAAATTTCGAGGGCTCGAGGAGCAACGGCAATTTCGCTAACCGCGCCTTCGAGCAGCAGAACTGGGCGCCCGCATACCAGACGCTGAGCTACGCCAACGACGTGCAGGTCCTTCCGGCGATGCAGGTCGAGCGGTTCGTCGGTGTGCCGGTCGCGCAGGTTGCCGGCTTCACCGAGCTGAGCCCCTGGCCGACGTCGCTGAACTACCTCTACCCCGCGACGCCGAACTATTATTACCAATATGGTGACGGCTATCTGTATCAGGTCGACCGCGGGTCGAACTTGATCGCCGCGCTCATCCCGCTCCTCGCGGGCGGTTATCTGCCGGGCCAGTATCTGCCGCAGCAGTATATGGCGAGCTACGTGCCGTCCTCTTACGGCTTCAACAGCTTCTATCCGGATTATGGCAACGTCTGTAACCGATACTATTACGGCGTCGTCTATCAGGTCGATTGCAACGACGGCTACGTCGAGAATGTCATCCCGATGTATGCGGGCGGTTACGGCGTCGGGCAGCTGCTTCCTTCGGCCTACAGTTATTACAATGTGCCGACGCAGTATCGAACCTTGTACTATGATACGCCCGACTACGGCTATTGGTACTCGCCTGGCGCGATTTACCAATATGATCGAGGGACCAGCGTCATCACGTCGGTTGCGGCGCTGATGTCGCCGGGCTTCACGGTGGGCCAGCCCCTTCCGTCGGGCTATGGCGTGTACAATGTGCCTTACGAATACAGGGCGACCTATTACGATACGCCGAACGCCTGGTACCGGTACAACAACGGCTACATCTACCAGGTCGACCCGGTGACGCAGCTCGTCACCGCGATCGTAGCGTCGCTCCTGACCTGACACTCGCGTGACAAATGGCCCGGGGCGGAACCTGATCCAGCCTCGGGCCATTTCATATCCACAACGATAAGGAGGAACGCATGAAGAGCCATGCGCTCGGGATCGGCCTCGGAGCCGCTGCGCTACTCGCGCTCGTCGCGTGCAACAAGGCCGACAACAAGACCGCGGACGGCGCGCCCAAGGCGCAGAGCGAAAAGGCCCAGAAGGTCGCCGGCACCAAGACCATCGCCGCCGGCCTTACGGCCGACGGCAAGTTCATGTCGGTCGCCAAGACGGCGGGTCTTGACCAGACTCTCGCCGGCCCCGGGCCCTATACCGTTTTCGTACCCGATGACGGTGCATTCAACGCTGCTCCGGCCGGCACATTCGATTCCAAGCCACAAAATCGTGCACAGCTTACGGGCGTGCTCACGAACCTCATTCTTCCCGGCACCGTGATGGTCGCCGACATCGGCAAGGCGATCGACAACGGCAAGGGCAAGGCGGTTCTCGCCACGATGGGCGGCGGAATCCTGACCGCCACGAAGGACGGCGCCAAGACTGTCCTGACCGATGCCGCCGGCCACAAGGCGACAATCACCAAGGGTGACGAGCAATTCACCAATGGCGTTGTCCACCATGTCGACGCGCTCCTGTTGCCGTCCAGGCCGGCAAATGGTGCCGCGGTCGGCGAAAAGAAGGGTAAGTAAGCGCTAGATCTTGGGGCCGTCTGAGCAGGGCGGCCCCAGATAGGCCTTTGCGCATCATTCCACTTCCGCGCGCCAATCGGCTCGCTATAGTGAAGTCACGCGGTGCCCGTTTCGGGCGGATGATGGGGCTTTGGCAACATGAAAGTCACGATTGAACGGGCGACCCTCCTGAAGAGGCTGGGCCATGTCCAATCGGTCGTGGAGCGCCGGAACACGATCCCAATTCTGTCCAATGTGCTGATGGAAGCTCGCGAGGACGGTTCGCTCCGTCTCATGGCCACCGACCTCGACTTGCAGGTCGACGAGACAGTGCAGGCCTCAGTGAGCCAGCCCGGCGCGACGACCGTCTCGGCGCATACCTTCTTCGACATCGTCCGCAAGCTGCCCGAGGGTAGCCAGGTCGAGATCTCTGCAGCCGATGGCAAGATGCAGGTTCTTGCCGGTCGCTCGCGCTTCAACCTGTCGACGCTCCCGCGCGACGACTTCCCGGTGATCGCCGAGGGAGATCTCCCGACCCGCTTCGAGCTTCCCGCGGCAACGCTCCGCCAGATCATCGAGAAGACGCGCTTCGCCATCTCGAGCGAAGAGACCCGTTATTATTTGATGGGCATCTTTCTCCACGTCATCGATGACCAGATGCGTGCAGCGGCCACCGACGGCCACCGCCTCGCAAGAGTGACCGTCGCCAAGCCCGACGGCGCCGACGGCATGCCTGACGTGATCATTCCCCGTAAAGCGGTGACCGAACTCTACCGCCTGCTTGAGGAAGTCGAGGGCACAGTCGAGATCTCGCTGTCTCCGACCAAGATCCGCTTCGGCCTTGGCAGCGCGATCCTCACCAGCAAGCTGATCGACGGCACCTTCCCTGACTACAATCGCGTCATTCCGACCGGGAATGACAAGCTGTTGAAGCTCGACCCGAAGAGCTTCTCGGCAGGCGTCGATCGAGTCTCGACCATTGCGTCGGAGAAGACGCGCGCGGTGAAGATGAGCGTCGATCGCGACAAGGTGACGCTCTCGGTCACCTCGCCTGAAAACGGTGTTGCGGTCGAGGAGGTGCCGGCTGACTATGGGGCAGAGGGCCTCGAGATCGGCTTCAACGCCCGCTACCTCCTCGACATCCTTGGCGAGATCGACGGCGATACGGTGGAAGTCCACCTCGCCGACGCTGCCGCACCCACGCTGCTGCGCGAGAACGACAAGTCCAACGCGCTTTACGTTCTAATGCCGATGCGCGTCTGATGATCTGCCGTCTCTGGCGCGGTTGGACTGCTCCGGAGAATGCCGACGAGTACGAGCGCATCGTGCGCAACGAAGTCATTCCGGCAATCGAAGCCCGGAGAATTCCAGGTTTCCGGCACATCGACTTGATGAAGCGCGATCTTGGTGGCGAGATCGAGTTTCAGACTTGCATGTGGTTCGACGATCTGGATGCAATCAAGGCGTTCATGGGCGAAGATTTTTCTGTCAGCCACGTGCCGCTGGAAGCTCGCGCTGTCCTCAACAGCTTCGACGATCGCGCCGCGCATTACGAAGTCATCGACCGCCGCGAGCAATAGCGGTTAAGCCGCTCAAGTGCCCGTTAGCCGCCTGATCCTTACCGACTTTCGCTCGTACGCGACGGCGACAGTTGAACCGGTCGCGGGCTTCGTTCTGCTGTTCGGCGAGAATGGTGCGGGCAAGACGAACCTGCTCGAAGCAGTCTCGATGCTGACGCCTGGCCGCGGACTGCGCGGCGCTGCATTGTCGGAGATTGCGCGGAAGGCCGGAAGCGGCGCATGGGCAGTCGCTGCGAAGCTGGGTGAAACAGACATTGGAACAGGCACGCTCGCATCCGCGCCCGAGCGTCGCCAAGTGAGGGTCAATGGCGCAGCCGCAGCGGTGAACAGCCTATCCGAGTGGCTCTCGGTCCTGTGGCTCACTCCGGCGATGGACCGCCTCTTCACTGGCAGCGCAGGCGATCGAAGACGCTTCCTCGACCGACTCGTGCTGGCACTCGAGCCCAGCCATGCGCATCACGCCACGCGCTACGACGCGGCCATGCGAGCGCGAAACAAGCTCCTTGCGGACGAGCGCTGGGACGAGGCCTGGCTTGCGTCGCTTGAAGAGGCGATGGCTGAACATGGGTTGGCGATCGGAGAGTCGCGCTCGCGCACCGTAGCGGCGCTTGACAGCCAGATCGCGCAAGCGCCCGAGGACGAGTTCGCTCGCGCCGCGATCGTCCTTGATGGCTGGCCAGGAGGCGATCTAGGATCGACATTAAAGTCCAACCGGTCCCGCGACGCCGCCGCCGGCCGGGCGACTGAAGGTCCCCACCGCCACGACCTCGTCGTTCTCCATCGCGCCAAGCAAATGCCTGCAGCGCAATCCTCGACAGGTGAGCAGAAAGCGCTTCTGCTTGGCCTCGTCCTGGCCCACGCCGACCTCGTCGCCGATCGCCGGGGTGAGCTGCCTATCCTTCTTCTCGACGAGGTCGCCGCCCATCTTGATCCCAAACGGCGCATGGCGCTGTTCGCGCGCCTCGAAAACCGCGGCCAGATCTGGATGACCGCGACCGAGGCGGCCTTGTTCGACGGGATCGGCACAGCGTCACGATTCCATGTCGAGCCTGGAGCGGTGAGTCCGGCGTAAGGTGGACTTTTTGAGCTTAGCCTCTATATCGCACCGCAACACGAGGCGCTTTGCATGCGGCGTGATCGGTCCTGAAGCTTTTGCTGTGGCCGGCCCGCGTCTCGATTTTTGAAGTTCTCCACATCACGCGGGGTTCTTGTTTCCCCGCTCGCCGGGCGCCCTGAAGCGCCCGACGGCGCTTGTTGTGGAAGATGACTGAATGACATTCCAGACCCTGGGGCTGTCCAAGCCCCTGCTCGATGCGCTTGCCGCGAAGAATTATGCGCAGGCGACGCCTATCCAGAAGCAGGCCATTCCAACCGTCCTTACGGGCCGCGACCTTCTCGGCATCGCGCAGACGGGAACGGGCAAGACGGCTGCTTTCATGCTGCCCTCGCTCGACCGGCTGGCTGCGGCGCGGCAAATTCCAAAGCCCGGCCAAGTACGCATGCTCGTCCTCGCTCCGACCCGTGAGCTCGCGGCCCAGATCGCGGACAGCGCCGCATCCTATGGCAAGTTCATGCGCCTGTCCGTCGGCGTGATTTTCGGCGGCGTGCCGAACAACAAGAGCGTCCGCGCAGTTGCCCGCGGCCTCGACGTACTCGTGGCGACACCCGGCCGTCTCCTTGACCTTATCGACCAGCGGGCGCTCAGCCTGCGCGAGCTTGAGATCCTCGTCCTCGACGAAGCCGACCAGATGCTGGATTTGGGCTTTATCCATGCGCTGAAGCGTATCGTGAGCCTAGTCCCGCCAAAGCGGCAGACGCTGTTCTTCTCGGCGACCATGCCAAGGGCTATCAAAGAGCTAGCAGACAAATATCTGACGAACCCGGCAGAAGTGTCGGTCACCCCGTCATCGACAACGGTCGAGCGCATCGATCAGAGCGTCACGATGGTGAACCAAACGGAGAAGGCCGCGCTCCTGGCGCTTTACCTGCAGAACAGTGAGGTCGAGCGGGCCCTGGTTTTCAGCCGGACCAAGCACGGCGCCGACAAGATCGTCCGCCAGCTTGCCGCCGCGGGTATCGGCGCGAGCGCCATCCACGGCAACAAGAGCCAGGCGCAGCGCGAGCGCGCGATCACGGCATTCCGATCGGGCGAAATGCGGGTCCTCATCGCCACCGATATCGCGGCGCGCGGTATCGATGTTCCAGGCGTGAGCCATGTCGTGAATTTCGATCTACCTGACGTGCCCGAGCAATATGTCCACCGCATTGGTCGCACAGCGCGTGCCGGAGCGGAAGGAATTGCTATTGCCTTCTGCGCGCCTGACGAGCGCGGGAACCTGCGTGATATCGAGCGAACAACGCGCCAGCGGCTTCCGGTCCGGCCTCTTCCTGCCGACTTCATGGCGAGCGCAGAGGCATTCAAGCGCCTGAAGCCGCCAGTGGAAGCGAGACCGGAGCGCGGCCACCATTCGGCAACGAAGGCCGACCGCCGCCACGACGGGCAACAGCGCAAGAGCCGCAACAACGCTCAGCAGCGTCACCCGCAGCGGGCCGAGGGCCATGGTGCACACCGGTCCGACGGCGGGCAGCGCCAGTCGCAGCGCGATGGACAGTCCTCCTACCGGCCAGAAGTCTATCGTGATCCTCAGTCCGAAAGGCGGCCGGCAAGCCGGCCTGAAGGTGGCCCGCGCGACACGCGGCCGAACGAAGGACGGGTCGGCTATCGTCCCGATGGAAGCCGCCCAACGCGCAATTTCCGTGGCCGTCCCGGCGGGCCCCGCCGGGCGCACGGCTAGGCAGTCGGCGGATATGCGAGCCTCGGGTTCAGTGCCACGCTGGCATTGGACCCCCTCTCGCATCCTCACAGTTAGTATCGGGGTGCCATCCTTGCCGCGGCTGAACGTCGTTTCCGACGGGCGGCAGGGCAACTCGCGCCGGGAATCCCTGAAGCCGATCGCTGTCGACTTCTCACGCGTACGCGCACGCGCGCGCACGTGACTTCCCCCCGAAATTCCCTATATCCAGACTATGGCAACCGACCCCAACAACAATTCCTACGGCGCCGAGAGCATCAAGGTCCTCAAAGGCCTGGACGCAGTGCGCAAGCGTCCCGGCATGTACATCGGCGACACCGACGACGGCTCCGGCCTTCATCACATGGTGTTCGAAGTTTCCGATAACGCGATCGACGAGGCACTCGCCGGTCATTGTGACCGGATCCTGATCCAGCTGAACGCCGACGGATCGGTCACCGTCGAGGATAACGGCCGCGGCATTCCGACCGGCATCCACCCCGAGGAAGGCGTGTCGGCGGCCGAGGTCATCATGACCCAGCTGCACGCCGGCGGTAAGTTCGAGAACACGTCTGACGACAATGCGTACAAGGTGTCAGGCGGCCTCCACGGCGTCGGCGTTTCGGTCGTCAACGCGCTTAGCGAATGGCTCGACCTCACGATCTGGCGCGATGGCGAGGAACATTTCATGCGGTTCCGTCACGGCGATGCCGAGGCGCCGCTCAAGGTCGTCGGCAAGGCGCCCGACGCAAAGAAGGGAACCCGGGTCACCTTCCTTCCCAGCTCCGAGACGTTCAAAATCACCGAATTCGATTTCGAGCGCCTTGAGCATCGCTACCGCGAGCTCGCCTTCCTGAACTCGGGCGTCCGGATGGTCCTTGCTGACGCCCGCCACGAGGAGCGCGTCGAACACGAGCTTTACTACGAGGGCGGCATCGCCGCGTTCGTCAAATGGCTCGACCGTACCAAGACGCCGTTGTTCCCGGACCCGATTGCGATTTCTGCGGTGCGCGACGGCATCGGCATCGATGTCGCTCTTGAATGGAACGACAGCTATTACGAGAATGTCCTCCCCTTCACGAACAATATCCCGCAGCGCGACGGCGGCACGCACATGGCGGCCTTCCGCGCGGCCCTGACCCGAACCGTCAACAATTACGCCGAAAAATCGGGGATGCTGAAGAAAGAGAAGGTCACGCTGACCGGCGAGGACATGCGTGAGGGTCTTACCGCAATCGTGTCGGTCAAGCTGCCTGACCCCAAGTTCAGCTCCCAAACCAAGGATAAGCTCGTCAGCTCCGAAGTCCGGCAGCCGCTCGAAAGCCTGATGAGCGACAAGATGAGCGAGTGGCTCGAGGAAAATCCGGCCAACGCACGTTCGATCATCCAGAAGATCATCGACGCGGCCGCTGCCCGCGAAGCGGCACGCAAGGCGCGCGAAGCGAGCCGCAAGTCGGTGCTCGGGATCGCCTCGCTTCCAGGCAAGCTCGCCGATTGTCAGGAGCGCGACCCGGCGCTCAGCGAGCTGTTCCTGGTCGAAGGTGACTCGGCGGGCGGTTCGGCAAAACAGGGCCGCAACCGGCACAACCAGGCGATCCTTCCGCTAAAGGGCAAGATCCTGAACGTCGAGCGGGCGCGGTTCGACCGCATGCTGGGATCGAAGGAAATCGGGACTTTGATCCAGGCGCTCGGGACATCGATCGGGCGCGAGGAATTCAATCTCGAGAAGCTGCGCTATCACAAGATCGTGATCATGACGGACGCAGACGTAGACGGAGCGCACATCCGCACGCTGCTGCTCACTTTCTTCTACCGGCAGATGCCGGAGCTGATCGAGCACGGGCACCTCTTCATTGCCCAGCCGCCGCTCTACAAGGTCAGCCGTGGTCGATCGGAAGTTTATCTCAAGGACGATGCGGCGCTCGACGACTATCTCGAGGAAGCAGGTCTCGAAGGACTTGTCCTCGACACGTCGGAGGGGCAGCGTTCTGGCAAGGACCTCAAGACGCTGGTTGACCACGCGCGGCGCATGCGCACGCTGATGCGCTATGCGCCTCGCAAGTACGATCCCGCGATCATCGAGGCCTTGGCCATCAACGCTGCACTGAGGGCCGATCTCGATCAGGACGGCAAGGCGAAGGCGATCGCGAAGGTCGCCGAATGGCTTGGCGCCGGCGATTTAGAGGCAAGCTGGTCGGGCGAAGTCGCGGCCGAAGGCGGCTATCTGCTCAGGCGGCTGTGGCGCGGCGTCACTGACGCGCACATCATCGAGCCTGCCTTCCTCGTCTCGGCCGAAGCGCGCAAGCTCGACGCTCTCGCGAAGGAACAGGCCGCGACCTACGCCAAGCCGTCGACCCTTCGCACGCTCAAAAAGGGTGCGCAGGTCGACGCCGAGCCGACGGTTGCTTCAGGTGAAGGCGAGGAAGCTGCTGAGCAGGCCGAAGCTGACACCAAGGGCAAGCCCGTCGGCGTCACGCGACCGTCCGAGTTGCTCGATGCGGTTCTGGCTGCAGGCCGCAAGGGCTTGTCGATCCAGCGATACAAGGGATTGGGCGAAATGAATGCCGAGCAGCTGTGGGAAACGACGCTGGACCCGACGAACCGCTCGCTGCTGCGCGTCGAGGTTGCCCAGGCCGATGTTGCCGACGAGATCTTCACCCGGCTGATGGGCGACGTCGTGGAGCCGCGCCGCGAGTTCATCCAGGACAATGCGCTAAGCGTCGCTAACCTCGACGTCTAGGAACCATTCAGGGGCAACGGTTATTGGCGCTCGCGTGAGCGGATGCATCACTCTTGCCAGCTACAATATGCACAAGGCGGTCGGTCTCGACGGCCGCCGCGACCCGCATCGTGTGCTGCGCGTCCTCCAGGAGATCGACGCCGACATCGTCGCCCTGCAGGAGGCGGACAAGCGTGTCGGTGGCCGTGGCTCGACCGTACCGCATGAGCTGATCGACAGCCACGGCATGTACAAGCCGGTGCACCTCGGCGTTCGACACAAGCGCGTGTTCGACAAGGCGCGCAGGCACGCGGACCGCCTGCTCAAGGTCAACACGCGCAACATCGGCTGGCACGGCAATGCGATCCTCGTGAAGCGTCACATCGGCGTTCTCGATTGCGCGGCGCTCGATTTGCCGACGCTCGAACCGCGCGGTGCCGTCATCGCCGAGTTACTGATCAACGAGAAGCCGCTGAGGGTCGTCGGCATGCACCTCGACCTCTCCGGCCTGTGGCGCAAGCGCCAGATGCGAGCGATCCTGGAGGCGATCGACGAGCGCCCGCACAAGATGCCGACGGTGCTCATGGGCGATACCAACGAATGGCGGACCGAAGCGGGCTGCCTGCGCGATCTCAACGGCGTATTCCAGATTGCGCCGACCGGCCCCAGCTTCCACGCACGCCATCCGGTTGCGCAACTGGACCGTATCATCGTCCACAAGGACCTGAACATCGAAGCCGCCGGCGTTCACATGAGCGCCGCGGCGCGACGAGCTTCGGATCACTTACCGATCTGGGCGAGAGTGTCTGCCTAGCCCGCGATCTTGCGCAACCGTCGGCGCTGGATCGAGGAGCCAATTCCCATCGCTTCGCGATATTTTACGACGGTCCGCCGAGCCACGTCGAACCCCCGTTGCTTCAGGAGCGCAGCGATGGCGTCGTCGCTGAGGATTTCTGTCTCGGCATCAATCACTTCCTTGATTGCCGCCTTCACCGCTTCCGCAGCCGCTCCCTCGCCTTCAGCCGAAGAAACGCCGGAGCCGAAGAAGTACTTCAGCTCGAACAGACCCCGGTCGCACAGGAGGTATTTGTTCGACGTCACGCGGCTGACGGTCGATTCGTGCATGCCAATCGCTTCGGCGACCTCTCGCAGCGTCATCGGCTTCATCGCCGATACTCCGCGCTCGAAGAAGCCCTGCTGTCGTTTCACGATCTCGCTTACGACCTTGACGATCGTCCGCGCCCGCTGGTCGAGCGCCTTGACCAGCCAGTTGGCACTCTGGAGGCATTCGCTGAGCCAGGCCCGCGAACCCTTGTCCTGCGGCCCCGATTTCAGCTCCTGATAGTAACGGCGGTTGACGAGCACGCGCGGCAGCGTGGCCTGGTTCAGCTCGACCGCGAAGCCGGCGCGCGTGCGGCGAACGAACACGTCCGGCGTGACATCCTCGGCTGCCTGCCCTGCGAATTGGCAGCCAGGTTTCGGATCGTAGGCCCGAAGCTCGCGAATCATGTCGGCGAGGTCCTCGTCGTCCACACCGCAGATTCGCTTGAGGTCGGCCGTGCGGCCTTTGGAGAGGAGGTCGAGATTGTCGATCAGGCGCGCCATCGCCGGATCGTAACGGTCGGCGGCCTTCGCCTGCAGCGCGAGGCACTCGGCAAGCGAACGCGCGCCGACTCCGGCTGGCTCCAGGCCCTGCACGAGTTCCAATGCGGCTTCGACGAGCGAAAGCGGCGCGCCCGTCAACTCGGCAAGCTGTTCAAGCGGAACGGTCAGATACCCCGTCTCGTCGAGCGCCTCGGCGATAATCCGTGCAAGCTCTCCGGCCTGGCCGGACTGGCCACGGAGCTGGTCCTGCAAATGCTCTCCAAGAGAGCCCGCCGAATATTCAACGCGATCGAAATCGAAAGCCTCTTCGCCGCCCCCTGACGTCACGACGTCGGAGAAACTGTCCGTCTCAAGCGCCTCCGACTGCCAATCGACATCGAGTGGCCGGTCGTCGTCGGCGTGGCCCATGATGATTTCGTCTGCGCCGGGATCGTCGGGCGCCTCATCGCCATCGCCTTCCTCGCCGATGAAGTCGCCGGTTGGCTGCTCTTCGTCGCCACCCTCTTCTGACCGCCCTTCGAGCAATGGGTTCTTCGACAGTTCCTCGGCGATGAAGGATTCAAGTTCGAGGTTCGAGAGCTGGAGCAGCTTGATCGCCTGCGTCAGCTGGGGCGTGAGGATCAGCTGCTGGGACTGGCGGATGCTTAGGGAGGGGCCCAGGCCCATCGAAGATCTCGCTACAGCGCGAAGCTCTCGCCGAGGTACAGGCGCCGGACCTCTTGATCGGCGACCAGTGCTTCGGGAGTACCGGCAAACAGGACCTGGCCGTCGTAAATAATGCAGGCGCGATCGACGATGTCGAGTGTCTCGCGGACGTTGTGATCAGTGATCAGCACGCCAATCTGGCGTTTCTTGAGCTCGCGCACCAGCTCGCGGATGTCCGAAATCGAAATCGGATCGATGCCGGCGAAGGGCTCGTCGAGCAGCATGATTGAGGGGTCCGCGGCGAGCGCACGCGCGATTTCGCAGCGGCGGCGCTCACCGCCCGAAAGCGCCATCGCGGGCGAATCGCGAAGAGCCGTCAGACCGAATTCGCCGAGCAATTGCTCCAGCCGATCACGACGCCTGTGCCGGTCAGGCTCGGCGGCTTCGAGTACCGCGATGATATTCTGCTCGACGGTCATGCCGCGAAAAATGGAAGTCTCCTGCGGCAAATAGCCGAGGCCCAGGATGGCGCGGCGGTACATCGGCAAGTCGGTGATGTCGCTGCCGTCGAGAAAGATGCGGCCGCTGTCCGGCTTCACCAGCCCCATGACCGAATAGAAGCAAGTGGTCTTGCCGGCGCCGTTCGGTCCGAGGAGGCCAACGACCTCGCCGCGATGGACGTCGAGGCTGACGTCATGGAGCACCGCGCGCTTGTCGTAGGATTTTGCGATTGATCGAACCTCGAGCCCGTCATCTTTCCGCCGTGCCTCGTCGGCCGGGCGGGTGATGGTCGCGGTTTCGTTCACCTCAATCTACTTTTGCTGTTGCTGGCGCTGCGGCACCGTGAAATGCCCGGTCACTCGTCCGCCACTCGCATTCACTCCGGCGGGTCCCCCATCGACCACCGCGCGTCCTGAATCGAGGTCGATGACCAGCCTGGATCCGTTGACCCGATTCTGCTCGCGATCGAGCTGGACGTTGCCGATCAATGTGATGAGCTTGCGGTCGAGATCGTAGATGCCGAAGTCGCCGCGCGCAGTCTCGGACGGGCTTTTGACGACGACCCCGCCGGCCGCGTCGAGCCGGCGAATTTGGACATTGCTTGCGCCCTGGCCACCCGAATAAGCCACCGTCAGCCGCGGCGTATCCAGCGTGAGCTCGGCCTGGGTGACATGGACATTGCCGGCGAAGATCGCTCGATCGGCACGGTCCTGAACCTCGATACGATCGGCGGTGACGTCGACCGGGGCATTGCTGTTGTGTCCTTTGAGGGCGGAGACGGGTTGCTCCTGCTTTACCTGGGCAAAGGCCGCGCTTGCTGCAAAAGCGGCCGTTGCAAGGATGATACCAGCAGTACGCACGATGCTCATCTGACCGCCCCTTGGACGATTTTCAAGCGGACACCGCCGTTCAATACCACCTTATGCTGGTCGAGATCGGCGCTGATCTGGTTGGCTCGAAACTGTCCCAGCCGCATTGCGCCTTCCGCCGGACCCTGGCTTGCAAGCTCGCGCTGCTTGAGATCGACCATGACGTTGCTGGTGTTGAGCCTGAAACCGTCCGTACCCTGAACCTTGACCGGCCCATCGATCGCAACGCGCTGCGTTTCGATATTGTAGCGTCCCTTGTTCGCGGCGATCAGCACCGGCCCCTGCGCCTGGTTGAGCCGCGCAAGCATCCCGTTGATGTCGACGAGCGGCGTGTCCGAGCTGCGTTGGATCGCGCGGTCGGCGATCATGGTGAATTGTTGCCCCTTGTCGTCCGTCCCGGTGTAGCGGGCGGCCTCGACCCGCATGCGCTCCGGAGCGCTTTGCACCTTTTTCTTGTCGAGGATGAAGCTGACGTCGCCCTTCTTGTCGAGTGGCGCCAGCGCGAGGACGGCAATGAGAACCCCGACCGCGCTCGGCAGGGCGATCTTGGTCCAGCGCACGATGCGATCGTGCCCGCTGCCGGGCTCAGCCCAGCGCTGCTTGACGACCCGGTCGCGATCGGGAGCGCTAGCCATCATGGGCAAAAATGTCGTGTTCGGGCCAGCCTTCAAGATCGAGCAGGGCACGCGTCGGAAGGAAATCAAAGCAGGCCTGAGCGAGGAGGGTACGCTCTTCTCGCGCAAGTCGATCGTCGAGCCTGGCCTTCAGCTGGTGGAGATAGCGCACGTCGCTTGCCGCATAATCGCGCTGAGCATCGCTCAGTTCGCTGGCGCCCCAGTCGCTGGTCTGCTGCTGCTTCGACAGGTCGATGTTGAGCAATTCCTTCACCAGGTCCTTGAGGCCATGACGATCAGTATAGGTCCGGACCAGCCGTGACGCCGTGCGGGTGCAGTAAACAGGGGCGGCCATGATGCCGAGATAGGCCTGCATGATGCCGATGTCGAAGCGCGCGAAATGGTAGAGTTTCAGGCGCTGCGAATCGGCGAGAAGTGCCTTGAGGTTGGGTGCCGAATAGTCGCTCCCGCGCCTGAACCGGACCAGGTGCTCGTCACCTTTTCCGTCGGATAACTGCACCAGGCACAGTCGGTCACGGCCGGGGACCAGTCCCATGGCCTCGGTGTCGATCGCGATCGGACCATCGGCGAATCGCACTTCCGCGGGCAGGTCTTCCTCATGCAAATGGACGGCCATTCTTGCTCCTTGGTGAAAGGTCGAAAGCGCTTTAATCCGCTTGCGACCCGCCTTGCCAGCCCTGTCCCAAACTGAGTCACTAGAGCAGGTCTGATTTTTCCTGTAAGGGCATGAACGGTGCGTGAGTGAATTACGCGCCATGACCGGTTGCGCCATTTGGGCCCGAGCGCGTTGGTTTCAGGGGTAGGCGGGCTCTTTTTAAGTTCGGACGGTGCATGGGTTTCGATAGAGGGCGCAAGGGGGACCGCGGCGGGCGCGGCCGCGACAAGCGCGACAGTTTCGGTGACGAGCCAGCTTTTGGCGGAGATTTCGGCGGCGGCTACCAAGAACGCGGCGGCTTCGGCGGCGGCGGACGGGGCGGTTACGGCGGCGGTGGCGGCGGTGGCGGCTTCGGTGACCGCGGCGGCTTCGGCGGCGGCGGCGGTGGTTACGGCGGCGGCGGCGGCGGTGG